>Ga0163227_100022_pt1 | contig 75419 bp, 66 predicted proteins | sample MSEWel2016_09_14_2_FD_113148 | JGI IMG/M metagenome (GOLD analysis project Ga0163227, IMG submission 113148) | Subsurface microbial communities from deep shales in West Virginia, USA - MSEEL Well Study Marcellus 5H_2016_09_14 ...
CGTCAACCGCGCCCGACCCAGCCAGCGGCCCCCGCCGCCAATGCGCCGATCGACCCCGCCACGGGCGAGACGCTGCGCATCATCGCCAGCGAGCGCACGCGCCGCGCCAGCGAGCCCCTGCCCGACCGCAAGGGCGACTACCGCTTCCCGCCGCGCGATCTGCTGACCGAGCCCAAGGAGATCGACGACAGCGGCGACGCCGAAGTCCACCAGCAGACCGCCGAGGCCCTGAAGGATACGCTCGAGCAGTTCAACGTGAAGGTGGAGCTGGGCGAAGTCCACGCCGGGCCCGTCATCACACGCTACGACATCCACCCGGCCCCGGGTGTGCGCGTGGAAAAGATCCAGAACCTGGACAAGAACCTGGCGCTCAACCTCAAGGCCCTGTCCGTCCGTATCCTCGCGCCCGTGCCCGGCAAGGGCTGCGTCGGTGTCGAGGTGCCCAACAAGAACCCGCAGGCTGTCTTCATCCGCGACATCCTCGACAGCGAGGACTGGGTGAAGACCAAGGCCGAAATCCCGATCGCGCTGGGCAAGGAAGTGAGCGGCAAGCCGCTGATCGCCGACTTGACCAAGATGCCCCACTTGCTCATCGCCGGTTCCACCGGTTCAGGTAAGACGGTGTGTATCAACGCGATCGTCACCTCGCTGCTCTACCGCGCCACCCCGGAAGACCTGAAGTTCGTCATGGTCGACCCCAAGATCGTGGAAATGCAGGTCTATAACAGCCTGCCCCACATGCTCATCCCGGTGGTGACGGACCCCAAGAAGGTGCCCAACGCGCTCAAATACCTGTTGGGCGAAATGGAGCGCCGCTACCAGATGTTTGCCAGCGTGGGCGTGCGCAACATCGCGGGCTTTAACGGCAAGATGGCCAAGGACAAGGCCGAACGCAAGGAAGCCGAGCTGCGGGCGGCCGAGATGGACGCCAGCATGAGCCCAGAGGAGCGTGCCGCCCTCTCGGGCCGCAACATGGAGGTGCCGCGCGAGCTGAGCTTTGAAGAAGGCGGCGAGCTGCCGGACAAGCTGCCCTACATCGTCTGCATTGTGGACGAGCTGGCCGACCTCATGATGGTCGCCCCGGCGGACATCGAAACTGGCATCGCGCGCCTGGCCCAGCTGGCCCGCGCCGCCGGCATCCACCTGATCCTGGCCACCCAGCGACCGTCCGTGAACGTCATCACCGGCGTGATCAAGGCCAACCTGCCGAGCCGCATCGCCTTCAAGGTGGCCTCCAAGGTCGACAGCCGCACCATTCTCGATACCCAGGGCGCCGACCACCTGATCGGCAAGGGTGACATGCTCTTCCTGCCGCCGGGCAGCGCCGATCTGCTGCGCTCGCAAGGCGCCTTTGTCGACGACGACGAGATCAACGGCATCGTCGACTGGATCAAGGAACAAAACGGCGAGCCCGAGTTTGACGAAGACTTCCAGCGTCAGGTCGAAGCCGGCGACGAAGGCGGGGGCGACGACGACATCAGCGGCGGAGACGAGTTTGACGACAACCTCACCGGCAAGGCGCTCAACGTCATCAAGACCGAGAACAAGGCGTCGACCTCCATGCTGCAGCGCCGCCTCAAAATCGGTTACACCCGCGCCGCCCGTATCATGGACGAGCTCGAGGAAAAGGGTTACGTCGGCCCCGACAACGGTCCGCCCGTCGGCCGCGAAATCCTCTTCGACGTCGACTAGGCAACTCTTGCCCCTCCCCCACCCCAGCGGAGGGGCAAAAAACACGTATTCACCGTCGATGGTGCTGATTTCAGTTCCGGAATAGAAGATCCACAGATTATCAGGATTAGAAGGATTTTCTGTTTTCCAGGGCGGAGGCGTTATCACCTCGATCGCCATCTTCTCCAAAATAGAAATTTCTTTGATTTCTATAATCTGTGGACCCTGTCTCTTCCCTTTCCCTGCCGTACCATCTGCGAAAGTCGACGCAATCTGCGGCCCGTCTCCCCCACCTCCCGCGCATCTTCATATCCGCCACCTGACGCTTTCGGGGTTGTTTCGGCGGCGGACTTCCTTTCAATACTCTTATGCCGCGTACGATTATCCTGATCATTTCCGGGCCGGCGGGTTCGGGGAAGACGACGCTCTGCGACGCCCTGCTCGAACACTACCCCGATCAGGTGGAGCGCGTCGTCACGACCACCACGCGGCCGCCCCGCCCCGGCGAAGTCGAAGGCCTCGACTACCACTTCCTGCAGCGCGAGGCGTTTGAAAAACGCGTTGCCGCCGGCGAATTCCTCGAGTGGGCCGAGATCCACGGCAACCTCTACGGCAGCCAAAAGCGCCACCTCGTGGACAAGCTGCGCTCCGACGTCGACCTGCTGCTCAACATCGACGTGCAAGGCGCCGCCACCTTTCGCGAGGCCGCCCAAAGCGAACCCTACCTGGCCGAACGCCTCGTCTCCGTCTTCGTGCGGCCCCAGGACCTCAGCCAGTTGCGCGCGCGCCTCGAGGGCCGCGGCAGCGAAAATGAAGCGTCCCTGGCCCGACGACTGAAGACGGCCGAGGAGGAGATCCCCCGCGCGGCGGAGTTCGACTACGTGATCGATAGCCAGACGCGTGAGGAGGATTTCAATCACCTGCTGCAGTTCTACCACCAGGCCAAGGGCCTCGAGTAGCGGCACAAAAAGACCCGCTTCGGCGAAGAAGCGAGACAACTGCGCGCGCGCAGGCCAAACAGCCGTTTTATTCGACAGGTGAGCGCTTCCATGTTTAGCTGCCGGTTCAGGCCTCTTCATCCATTGTCGCCATGTCGTCTGCCCTTGAACGCGATCGCGCCATGCTGCGCGCCTATACGGACCAGCCCGAGGTCATGCCGGCTGAGCTGCGCCGCCGCATCGAGGAGGGCTGGGGCGGCGCGCCGGTCATGCTCTACGGCCTGCTCGACCTCGATCCCCAGTTGGGACAAACCGAGCGCTGGGTAGCCTTGGGGCCGCGCCAACTGGCCCTGACCAACGGCGAAGGCGCGATCCAATACGTCAAGCGCGACCACATCCACCACGTGGAGGAACACCCGGGGCTCAGCGCCACAACCTTGATCCTCGTCGGCGAAGACACCCGACAACCCGCGCTCGCCACGCTGCGCTACAGCTACCGCCAGCAAAACGCGGTGGGTGCGATCGCCTTTGTGCTCAAGCAGGCGCTGGACGGCAATACCATCCGCTACGAGGGCGATCCCGACGCACTCTACGCCGACGCCATCGCCAAGCCCAACCGCGACGCGCAGGCGACCGTGGTGCAAAACCAGTCGAGCGTGCTGCGGCGCCTCGCCGGCTTTGCCAAGCCCTACTGGCGCAACCTCGCGCTCGGGCTCTTCGGCGCGATCGGGTTGACCGCGATGATGCTGATCCCGCCCTTCCTCACCCGCCACATCATCGACGGGGTCGTGATGCCGGCCACGCAGGGAGACATCACCGGCGAGGAGGCTCTGAATCAGGGCCTGTGGCTCGCCGGCATCCTGCTGGGCACCTTCATCATACGCGAATTCTTCCTCTGGCTGCGGCTCAATCAGCTTTCCATCCTGGGCGAATACATCGCGCGCGACCTGCGCCGCACCCTTTACGACCACCTGCACCGGCTCTCCGTCAGCTTCTTCTCCCGCCACCAGACGGGCAGCATCATCAGCCGCGTCTCCAGCGATACCGACCGCATCTGGGACTTCATCGCCTTCGGCGTGGCCGAGCTGCTCTTCGGGCTCACGCTGATGCTGGGGCTCGCCGGCGTGCTGCTCTACCTGGACTGGCAGCTGGGGCTGATCCTCGTGCTGCCGATGCCGCTGCTCTTCCTCCTGCTCTACTGGATGGGGCGCAAGCTGCACCGTGTGTTCCTGCGCATCTGGCAGCGTTGGAGCGAAATGACCTCAACCGTGTCGGACACCATGCCGGGCATTCGCGTGGTGCAGGCCTTCGACCAGAGCGACTACGAGCGTGCCCGCTTTCACCAGCGCAACGACAAGGTCTTCGAGGAGGCGACGCGCATCCACCGGATCTGGACCAGCCACTGGCCGCTCATCTACCTGGGCGTCAATATCCTGATCGTCGCCGTCTGGTTCCTCGGCATCCCGCGCATGCTCGGCACGGAAGGCTTCCGCCCGATGAGCACGGGCACCTTCGTGGCCTTCCTCTTTTACATGGGCATGTTTGTGATGCCGCTGGAGATGTTCGGCTACCTCACCCGCATGATCAACCGCAGCATCTCCAGCGCGCAACGCGTCTTCGAGATCCTCGACACCGAGCCCGAGGTCCGCGAGGTCGAAAACCCGATGGAGCTGCGTCCGCTGGAAGGCCACATCGTGTTCGAAGACGTCACGTTCGGCTACGATCCGGTGCGGCAGATCCTCAAGGGCGTGAGCTTTCAGATCCAGCCGGGCGAGATGATCGGACTCGTCGGCCCCAGCGGCGCGGGCAAGACGACCATCATCAACCTGATCGCACGCTTTTTCGATACCACCACCGGCGCAATCCGCATCGACGGTCACAATATCCGCGAGCTGGACCTCGGCGCGCTGCGCCAGCAAATCGGCATGGTGCTGCAAGACCCGTATCTCTTTCACGGCAGCGTGCTGGACAACATCCGCTACGGCAAACCGGATGCCAGCTTCAACGAGGTGATCGCCGCCGCCCGGGCCGCCAACGCGCACGACTTTATCTGCAAGCTGCCCAACGGCTACGACACCATCGTGGGCGAACGCGGACACACCCTCAGCGGCGGGGAGCGCCAACGCGTCTCCATTGCCCGCGCCGTGCTGCACAACCCGCGCGTGCTCATCCTCGACGAAGCCACCAGCAGCGTCGACACCGAGACCGAGCGCAAGATCCAGGAAGCCATCGACCGCTTGATCCACGGCCGCACGGTCATCGCCATCGCCCACCGCCTGAGCACCCTGAGCCGCGCCAATCGCCTCTTCGTGATGAAAGACGGCAAACTGGTCGAAACCGGCACCCACGCCGAATTGCTCGAAAACCCCGACGGCGTCTACACCAAGCTCCACCGCATCCAGCGCGAGCTCCACGAAATGTACGCCGTATAGGAAAAAGATTTTTCAACAGAAGACCACCAAGGACGCCAGACGGTAGAGGATTGGATCACGCTTTTTCGCATCTTTGCGCTCTTCGTGTTCCTCCGTTTAGAACTCTCTTAACCCCTGACACTCCTGTTCCAGCCACATCCCCCTCGCCATGACGAAGATCGAACGACCCAAGCTGAAACTCGCCGATGACGGCCGGCTGCTCGCCCAGGAGGGGGAGCAGTGGACGAGTGTGCGCTTGCGGCCCTGCTTCCCGTGGTCGCGGCCGGGGGAGTTCATCTCGCTGCGCGATGCGGACGAGCGTGAGGTGGCCCTGGTGGAGAAGGTGAGCCACCTCGATACCGAGAGCTGTCAGGCCCTGAAGAAGGCCTTGGAACAAACGAGCTTTGTCTTCGAGATCCAGCGTGTGGTGAGCATCGGTCGCCGGTTCGAGCTGCGCCTCTGGAAGGTCGAAACCGCCCAGGGCGTGCGCACCTTTACGACCAAACTCGAGGACTGGCCCGAGCAGAAGCAGAGCGGGCAAATCGTGATCCGCGACGTGGCGGGCGACCTCTACGTGATCCCCAAGCTAGAGGCCCTCGACGCGGCCTCGCAGGACAAGCTGTGGGCGTATTTGGCCTAGGCGACATAACGCCTGGTACATGACCTGCTCCAGCGGAAGCGCATCTTCAACCGCTAGATCATGTCCCTCCGCTGTCTGAAAACGCTCATCCTCACCGCGCTTGCGCTCAGCGGCGCCCTCTTTTGCCCATCCGCCGCCCTGGCCAAACCCGGGGAAGTCTACACCGAGCCGCCGGCGGGCGTCCTTGCCTACGCCCCCTTCCTAATCCGGGATGGTGAGGTCTGTCTCATTATCGACTATACCGAGCGCTATCCGATTATCGTCGAAGAGGGAGAAGAACAGGTCATCCGCCGTGACGATCGGTATGTATTCTTGCCGGTAGCGGGCTTTGCCCCCGTTCACGTTGTGAATGACAAACCAATCAAAGAGGTCATCTCAGGCAACTTCGACACGACACGCCGGCATGTCACTTTGGACCGCGACGTCGACAAACTTTACTGCCTCGGGCTCTGCACGGCGGAGTATGATGAGACGAACACCCAAATCACGGGGAGGAGAGAAGGTCCCTTTGTAGCCTACGAGCCCAGGGAATGCTTTGTCCGCATTGGCTCGCTAGTCCGAAATTTCAATGACCAGGGCGTCTACTTCGACATCTTCTATTGCATGAAGGGCAAGCCACTTTTCCAGGCGTTCACTCCAAACACCACCAAGATTTTCGAGCACAGCGAGCAGCAGTTTTTCGGGTCCATCCGGCAGCAATACCTCGCCGCCCATCCCCACAACACGACGGAGTTGCAACTGCTGCATCACCCGCTCCCCGAAACGCCCGACGAAAGCCTGAAGGGGCAGAAACTGGTTTTTCAGACGCGGTTTGACGAAGAGGGCCGCGTAGACCGCGTGATCCCGCAGGACGGGGACGCGCCCACGCCGCTGATCGACGCCGGGGTGCAGGCGCTCTTCGCCTGGCGCAGCCTGCCCGCGCTGGAAGACGGCCTGCCCGTCGCCTCCGAGGTGCTGATCCCGATCCAGTTCTAGGCGTCCGCCGGATTGAGCGGCACGGCGTCGCGCTTCTCGCCGAGGTCTTGCTCCAGGTTCAGGGCGTCGGCGTGCCAGCCGTCGTGGTGCAGCATGCTGGCAAGGATGCAACGCCGGTTGGCCAGCTTCTCGTAGCCCCGCTTGATCGCGGCCTCGTCCTCCAGCGGGATGCCCACGCGTCGCAGCGAGTCGAGTTCCGGCAGCGGCAACGGCCCATGCCCCTGCTCCTTGAACCCGTGGTGCAGCGTCTCGAGATAGGCGTTGAGCGCGCCGCGCATGTTTTGCAGCACCCGGTCGTTGGGCCGCACATCGTGGTGCACCGCCACCTCAAACAGCGTCACCACCTCGTCCAGCTTGGCGATATTGAGGTAGATCGACTTGCGCGGATCGCGCTGGTGAAAGTAATTGAGAATCGGGTAGACGAGGTGCAGCTGGCCTTGCTGAATCACGAGCGAACTGGTGCTCGGCCCCAGGTAGGGCGGGTCGCCAAAGTCGGTGCCGCTCCACTCCCGCGTGAGGATGTCTTGCGGGCTGCGGCCATAGCAGGAGAGCTGGATCGACAGGCACTTGCCGCCCAGCACGGCCGACACCACCGGCACGAGGTAGGTAATCGCCATCGTCAGGTAGGTAATGCCGAGGAACGAAATGAAGGCCGAGTAGAGCTTCCAGAATGCGTCCTTGGTCACGTAGTCGCCCATGCCGAGGGTCGAGAGGGTGTAGCCGACGTAGTAGATCTTGTCCGCCCAGGTGCCGGGCTCCTGCGTTTGCGAAGAAACGATCGAGAGCGGGTGTGCCATGAAGACCAGCGAGTTGGCCACCCAGATCCAGAAGGTCCAGTGGGCGAAAGTCAGCAGCAGGATCATCATGCCGCCTTGGCTCAGCACCCGGCTCTTGGCCCGGTGTCGGCCCAACCGCAGCAGCACCCGCCACAGGCAGTGCCCCCAGCGCTCCGTGATGGGGCCCGCCCCTGTCGACGAGATAGCAGTGAGCGCAAAATCGTAGGCGATGGCGACAAAGAGGAAGATTCCCAAACAAAAGAGCGGCCAATTCATGCCGCTCTTTGTTGGCTAGATACGTACCAGTTGGGAAGGATGGGGTCGATTCAGCCTCTAACGTGGCAGATCGGTCGTGGATTCGCGCATGGAGACCGGTTGACCGAAGATCTCGGCGAGCACAATGCCCTTCTGCACCGCCAGCGGGTCGTGCAGAATCTGGTGCAGCGCATCGTCGACCGGCAAATCGCCCAGCCCCCAGCCGTCACCCACCGGAACCGCTCGCGACTTCCCGTAGCGGGAAGCCGATTGCTGGCCCTTGCGCATGATCTCCTGGGCGCGTTCGTGGGCCGCTTTGCGCTGACGCTCAGCCTCCTGAGCCTTGCGTTGCTGCTCGCGGACCCGCGCCATCATGTCTTCCACCGGATTGCTGACCGACTCCGCCGGCGCACGCTGGGGTTCCGTATGCTGGTCCATGAAGCCGCGCAACGGCTTGGGCTCCGGGCGCTCATAGGGCTCCGGCTCGGGCCGCTCATAGGCGGGTTGCGGCACTGGCCGCGGCTGCGGCTGCGGCCGTTGCTGATCCTGATCGGACCGGAAGGGGTCGTAATGCGGCTCCTCCCGCTGCTCGGCGGGCAAGGGTGGCGGCGCAACGCGCCCGGTGTCCTCGTAGTGGCGCTCGGCGTAACGGCGGCGCAGCTCTTCCTGCAGGCGGCGGGCTTCGCCGACAGAGGCGTCCTTGCGCTCCTGCATGCGGCGCTTGGCCGCGGCCCACTCGCTTTCCTGCGGCGGGCGCGACGAATTCTCTTCCTCCTCGCTGGATTTGCGGGAGGCGTTGAAGATCTGGATGATCACCCACAGAATCACGAAGATCGCGGGCAAAAACTCTCCAACGTCGAATGCGAGTAGCGGTGTCATGCCAAAGGGCCGGGCGCCGAAACGCCCGACGCGGGCTTACATTTTGGGATTGTCGTTGGACTGGCCGGGCTTGGCGATGGAGCTGCGCATGTCGGTGTCGGATTCGACGTTCTTGATGCGCATGTAATCCATCACGCCCAGGTTGCCCTGGCGGAAGGCTTCGGCGATGGCGAGCGGCACTTCGGCCTGCGCTTCGACCACCTTGGCCTGCATCTCCTGGACCTTGGCCTTCATTTCCTGTTCGAGCGCCACGGCGGCGGCGCGGCGGATTTCGGCCTGCGCCTGGGCCATGTTCTTGTTGGCCACGGCCTGGGCTTCCTGGAGTTGCGCGCCCACGTTTTCACCCACGTCCACGTCGGCGATGTCGATGGAAAGGATCTCGAAGGCCGTGCCCTTGTCCAGGCCGCGTGCCAGCACGTTGCGCGAGATAGCGTCCGGGTTTTCGAGCACCCACTTGTAGGACTCGGCCGAACCGATGGTGGTGACGATGCCTTCACCCACGCGGGCGATGACCGTCTCTTCCTGGGCGCTGCCCACGTAGTCCTCGAGGTTGGTCCGCACCGTGACGCGCGCCCGGGCCTTCACCTGAATGCCGTCCTTGGCCACGCCGTCGATGGTGTTACGGGTCGAACCCGCCGCCGGACAGTCGATCACCTTGGGGTTGATGGACGTGCGCACGGCTTCCATCACGCTCTTCTCGGTGCCCTTGGTCGCAAGGTCGATCCCGCAGGCGGTATCCCAGTCCAGCGGGATGTTGGCCTTCTGGGCGTTGATCAGGGCCTGAGTGGTCTTGATGATGTCGCCCCCGGCCATGTAGTGGGTTTCAAATTCGTCGGTGCTGATGCTGAGGCCGGCCTTCACCGCCATGATCCGCGCGTCGACAATGGCGGAGTAAGGCAGCTTCCGAAACAGCGCCATGACGACGATGCGGAAGAACGGCACCGAGGCGCCGGAAGAGTTGGCCTTGATCCAGGCGCTGCCGAAGGACATCGCGAGCCCGAAAAAGATCAGGGCGAAGATGCCGATGACAACGAAGGCAATGATGGAGAGTACGTCCATGGGTTTAGATCAGGGAATGGGATTTAAGCGGATAGAACACAGTTGCAGGAAAAAGGAATCAGTTGACCCTCTGGCGCACGGGGCGCACCACGAGGTTGAAGACGTTTTGGGCCACCACCTCGACTTCAGTGCCGCGATGCAGGAAGTCGCCTTGCGAGCGGGCGGTGTAGAGCCGTCCCTCGATCGAAACCGAGCCCGTGGGGGCGAGGTCGGACGCGACGACGCCGCGCTGGCCGATCAACTCCGCCGGGGCACTGGTTGCGGGCCGGGCCGAGCCCTTGGACACGCTGGAATGGCGGAACCAGCGGGCGACTTGCGAGTGCGAGAGCACCTTGAGTTCGAGCGTAAACATTGCGATGCCTGCGGCCAGACCGCCGGCCAGCACCAGCAGCCCCGCCCAGACGCCCTCTGCCGCGATGGCCATGATGGCGGCCACCACCACGAGCACGGCGGCGATGATGCCCAGCACACCGCCGGGCAACAGCAGCTCCATCGCGAAGAGCAGGCCGGCGAGCAGCAAGATCAAAACCCAGTTCATGCGTTGTCGCGCTCCACGATGAGGTTAAAGGTACCGTAGCCGGTCACGCGGATGCGTTCGCCGCGCTTGAGCAGGCCCACTTGCACGCTGGCATTGTGCCGCGCGCCGTCGATCTCCACTTCGCCCAGCGGGTGCAAGTCGCGCGTCACGAGGCCCTGCGCGCCGATTTCGGGCCAGTTCGGGCGCCGGCGCTGGCTGCCCATCTGCACCGCGCGCACATCTTGCGCCGCGCCTTCCGGCGTGGCGGGGCTCGTCAGCACCAGATCGTGGTAAAACGGCAGGTGCTTGGCGTAGCGTAAAAACACCACCAGCAGGACCACCGCCAGGGCCAGCAGGCCGATCAGCTCCCAGGCCGCTCGCATCAGGTCGTCCAGGTCAACCGTCAGGCCCACCGGACTGGTCTCGCTCGGCCACACGTTGGCCAACGACCACAGCATGCTGCCGAGCACCAGAAACGCCCCGAACAGCCCGAGGATGAAGCCCCCGGGCGTCACAAACAGCTCGACGAAAATCAGGATGACTCCCAGGACCAGCAGCACCAGCGGCTCGTGCCCCGCCAGCCCGGCCACGTACTGGCTGGCAAAAAAAACGGCGATCAGCGCGATACCAGAGCCCCCGAACACGCCAAAGCCGGGCGTTTTGAACTCGATGAACAACAACAGCACCCCCAGCGACAGCAAGAGTGGAGCGATGGAATCGAGGTACTTCGCGAAGTGCTCGGCGGCACTCACCTCAAAGCGCTGGACCTCCCAGTTGCCTGCACCGAAGCGCTGATCGAGCAGGTCTTCCAGGCTACTGGCCTCGCCCGCGCCAAAGAGCGGCACCGGCGGGTCTCCATAGCGCTTGAGGGCCTCCTTGGTGGTCAGGGAGAGTAATTCGCCCTCTCCTTTCAAGGTCTCGCCATCGCGCTCGAGCACGAAATCCGGATCACTCATCGCCCGCATGACGTCGGCCTTGTGCGGGTGATCGGCCTGCAGCGCGCGCGACTTGGCGTTGATATAGCTCTCGATCTTACGCTTCATGCCGCCCTCGATCGAGTCGCCGGTGGAGGTGATGGCTTCGGCGGCACCGATCACAGCCCCCGGCGCATACCAGATTTCGTCCGCCGCAAAGGAAATAAAGGCCCCGGCAGACAGCGCCTCATCGTTTACGTAGACGATGGTGCGCCCTTTGTAACCCGCCAGACGATCCATAATATCGAGCATCACATCCATGCGGCCACCGGGAGTATCGAGCTCCAGCAACAGCACCTCGACATCGTTGCGAATCGCTTCACGGGCCGCCCGGCGCAAAATGTATTCGTTGGGCTTCGCAATCGGCCCCTCGATCGGCACCACGTAGACGGTCACGTGCGTACCGTCGTGGGGCGGGAAGGCGGGCGGCAGGTCCGCGTCGGAGGCGTCAGGCGCATCGGCAGGTTGAGCCTCCGCCGAGTCGTCCTGAACCTGCTGCTGGCGGATGGGCGCGTCGTCCTCGTCGTTACCCTTCAAGCGGTCGAGCAACGACTGGCCGGGCAGCGAGCCAGCGAGAAAAACCCAGCTCACGCACAGCCCAAACCAAACCATCCAGCGCCATCGGTGCATAGCGGCATCCTGCAAAAGAAAATCGCTGGAAGCAAGCCAAGGCGGGCGACTTGGAGCATTCCGGCGTTATAACTTGTAAACGTTTTTGGAATGCCCCGAAAACGCTGCAATCGCATTTGATTCGGCGGCCGTTTTCACCCAGCCTGATACTCTTGGAAAGCGATCCTACAGTTGCGGAGGCCCGCAAGCAGGCCCTGCGCGCGCAAGCCCTCGAGCTGGGCTTCTCGGTCATGGGCGTTGCGCCCGTACAGCCCGAGCTGCGCCGCGCATACTTCCTGCAGTGGCTGGCGGAAGGTCAGCACGCGGAAATGGCGTGGATGGCCCGCGACCCCGAGCGCCGACTGGACCCACAGCAGGTGTTGCCCGAGGCCCGCTGCATCATCGCCTGCGGCTTCAACTACTACCAGCCCGAGCCGCGCCGCAGAGGGCGCATCGCCAAATACGCGCTGGGCAAGGACTACCACAACCTGATCCTCAAACGCCTGAAGCAGCTCTGCACGACCTTGCGCGGCTGGGACGGCATCAACCGCCCCTATGTCGACACTGGGCCGCTGCTCGAAAAGCCCATCGGGGCCGCCGCCGGCCTGGGCTGGCAATCCAAGAATACCCTGGTGATCAACCCGCAACAGGGGCAGTACCTCTTTCTGGGCATGATCCTGACCAGCGTCGAGCTGCCCGAAGACAGTGCGCCCCGCGACCGTTGCGGCTCTTGCACGCGCTGCATCGACATCTGCCCCACCCAGGCAATTACGGCGCCGTACCAGCTCGACGCGCGGCGCTGTATCGCCTACCTCACGATCGAGCATCAGGGCAGCATCCCGCTGGAATTCCGTCGGGCGATCGGCGACCACCTGTTTGGCTGCGATGAGTGCCTCGATGTCTGCCCCTGGAACCGCTGGGCCCAAGCCACCCGCGAGGAGAAGTTTGCCGCCCGCACCTACCCGGACCTGCGCGAGATGCTGGACTGGACGCATGACGACTTCCACGCTGCCACCGCCGGCACGCCGATCCGTCGCCTGAAGCTGCCCCGTTGGAAGCGCAACATCTGTGTCGTGCTGGGCAACACCGGCGACGCCCACGACCTGCCGGCCCTCGAACGCGCCGCCGCCGACCCCGACCCCATGATCGCCGAACACGCCCACTGGGCCATCCAGGAGATCCGGAACAGGGGATAGAAAGGCCGGAAAAAAAGAACGCAGAGAATAACACAGAGGATACCCGTATCCCGAGTGCTCAGCTTTTTTGGAAATGCGCCCGATTTCTTCCACTCTGCTTTGTGTTCCTGGCGTTCTTCTGTTGAGATACCTCCCCATGGCGGATGAACCGGTAGACCTCCCGATCGACGGCGTGCTGGACTTGCACCAGTTCATGCCCAAGGAGGCGATTGCGGTCGTGGAGGCCTATCTGGATGAATGCCAGCGGGCCGGGATCAAGGTCGTGCGTATCATCCACGGCAAGGGCAAAGGGGTAATGCGCGAACGCGTGCATGGCTACCTGAAGCGTCACCCGGAGGTGATCGGCTACAGCCTCGGGGGCGCAGTCGGCGGCTGGGGCGCCACGGTGGTCCGACTACGGTAGCGCCATTGTGACACACCGGTCGAGGTTGCACAGGCGTGCGTCAAAATGTCACACATCCTCAGGCCCGCGCTCTCGCCCTTGCATTGTCATTCAATGACTTACGTATACCACATGGCTTGGCACTCGGCATGCACTGACTTCGGGCAGTTCTGAAAACGAAAACCTTAACGCCTGAATCAGCCATGACACTCGTTCGCTACCCACAATCTGTCTGGAACAACTTCCAGGACCTCGAACGCTTCTTCGACGAAGCCTTCAACAGCTTCTACCGCGGGGGCAACTACAGCCTTGAGCAGCGCCCCGCTGCCGACTGGCTCGAAGATGAGCAGGCCTACACCCTGCAGGTCGAACTGCCGGGTCTGGACAAGGACGCCGTGAACGTCTCGATCGAAAAGGACGTGCTTACGGTCGAAGCCAAGCAGGAGGAAGCAAAGGAAAACGGGCAACGCCGCTTCCACTTCCGCCGCAGCTTTTATCTGCCGGACACCGTGAATCGTGAAGCCATTGGGGCCTCGATGGAAAACGGCGTGCTGAGCCTCTCCCTGCCGAAAGCGCAGCAGGCCCTGCCCCGCCAAATCGAAGTGAAATAATCCCGTTCTCTGAAACTCCAACCTGTATCCGACGATGAACCATTTAGTTCCTTCCCAATCGACTGCCGTAGCCCAGAACCCGAACCAGAGCGCCCAGCCGGCGGTGCGCCGCCCGCGCTACAGCGCCGAGCGTCACGAAAAGGGCTACCGCGTGGAAATCCTGCTACCCGGCGTTCCCCGCGAGGCGATTAACCTGACCTTCGAAAACGACTGGCTCCACGTGAGCGGTCGTCGTGACGAAACGCTGAAGGAAGGCCAGAAAGTCCTCCAACGTGAAACATTTGTTGGAGAATATCGCCTCGATTTGAACGTCGAAGCCCAAATCCACGTCGAAGATATTAACGCAACCCATGAAAATGGCGTGCTGAAGGTCGAGTTGCCTTTCGCACCGGAAGTGCAGCCCCGACAGATCGCCATCCAATAAAAGACTTTTGTGCAGCTGCGACGTGAGACACCGCAGACTGCCAGCGACCAACAGACAGACAGCGACAGGACAGAGAGAAAGCAGAGAGTAAGCGAGACAGGGTAACCGGGTGATTTACCTGGAAACCAAGGGCCGGTCCGAAAGCAGCGGACCGGCCTTCTTATGTACACAAAACGCTTGGCCCCCGCGCCGTGGCTGGCTTGTGATAGAGCCCATGCTGTCCCACGACCTGCCCGTCTGGCAAATCCGCGACGCCCTGATCGCGGCCTGCCAGGACTCCCGCCGCTTTGCCCTCGCCGCCCCCACCGGCTCCGGTAAGTCGACCCAGGTGCCCAGCATCCTGCTCGACGGTGGCGTGATCGGCGACGGCCAGATCCTGATTTTGCAGCCCCGGCGCATGGCCGCCCGCCTGCTGGCCCGACGGGTGGCCCACGAGCGCGGTGCGTCCGTCGGCGGGGAGGTGGGTTATCAGGTGCGCCTCGAAAATCGCACCAGTCGCGAGACCCGCATCACCTACCTGACCGAGGGCCTGCTGCTGCGCCGCCTGCAGCAAGACCGCGAGCTGCGCGGCGTCAGCGCGGTGTTGTTCGACGAATTTCACGAGCGCCACCTCGATGGCGACATGTCGCTTGCTCTCGTCCGGCGCGTGCAGGAGCGGCGTCCCGATCTCATCATCGGCGTCATGTCCGCCACGCTCGAGCTCGACCGCGTGGTCGACTACCTGCAGCCCTGCGCGCAGATCGAGGCGATGGGCCGCGCCTACCCGGTAGATATCCAGTATGCGCGCGCGGGCGAGACGGCCGAAGCGTTGCCCATGTGGGAGGCCGTGGCCAAGGCCTTCAAGCGCTTCGGTCCCAGCCTACCACAGGGTGACGTGCTGGTCTTCATGCCCGGCGCCTACGAGATCCGCCGCACGATCGAGACGCTGAAGCAGCTGGGGCAGACACGCGGCTACGAAATCCTGCCCCTGCACGGCGAATTGCCTCCCGACCAGCAGGACGCCGCCGTGACCCCTGGCCCGCAGCCCAAAATCATCGTCTCGACCAACGTGGCCGAAACGTCGCTGACCATCGAGGGTGTGCGGGTGGTGATCGATGCCGGCTACGCGCGACAGGCCGCCCACGACCCGCGCCGGGGCGTCGATACCCTGCTGACGGAGAAGATCTCCATTGCATCCGCCGAACAGCGTGCGGGCCGGGCCGGGCGCGTTGCCGCTGGTCTGGCGATACGCCTGTGGACCGAAGCCGAGCACGCGGGACGGCCTCTACAGACGCCGCCGGAAATCCAGCGCCTCGATCTCGCCGGGGCGGTCTTGGCACTCAAGCGCGCGGGCGTGGAGGACGTGCGGGCATTTCCGTGGTTTGAGGTGCCGGAGCCGCTGCGCCTGCAGCGCGCGCTGGAATTGTTGCACGACCTGGGCGCGCTCGATCCCGAGCAGCAGCTGACGCGCGTGGGCGAACAGATGGCCGCCTTTCCCGCCGCTCCGCGCCTCGCCCGCATGTTGATTGCCGCCAGCGAGCACCGCTGCCTGCCGTCCATTGCCTTGCTCGCCGCCATGAGCGAGGGCCGTCGCATTGTGTTGCCGATCGGCCAACGCCGGGACGAAGAAGCGCGCGAACGGGAGCTGATGCAGCCCGACGATCTGGCCTCGGATCACCTCATGGCCTTACGCGCCTGGAATGCCGCCGCGCACCACCGCTTCGACCTGCAGTATTGCCAGCGTTGGGGCATTCATGCCGGCGCCGCCCGCGAGGCCGGTCGCCTGGCCCAACAACACCTGCGCCTGGCCGAAAGCCAGGACCTGAACGTGGCCGAAGACGATTCCCGCGCCGAAGCAATCATTCCGGCGATCCTGGCTGGCTTTTCCGATCAGGTAGCCAAGCGCCTGAATGAAACCAACCTGCGCTGCACCCTGCCCCACGGCCGACGCGGCGAAGTGGGCCGGCACAGCCTCGTGAAGGACGCGCCGCTGCTCGTCTCGACCGAGATCGAAGAGCGCGAGGCGCGCGGCGAGGTGACGACGCTCCTGCAAATGAATTCTCCGGTGGAGCAGGCGTGGCTGGAAGAACTGTTTCCGGATGATTTTGCCGAGCGCACCGAAACGGCCTTCCGCGGCGGCAAGCGCATCGTATCCCAACGCGTTCGCCTCTTTCGCGACATGGTGCTCGAGACCAAGGAACTGAACGAGCCCGATCCGGAAGAGGCCGCCGCGATCATCGCGCGCGAAGTCCAGGCCGGTAATCTGCAGCTGCGCAACTGGAACGAAAAGGTCGAAAGCTACATCGCCCGCGTCAACGTGCTGGCCCAGGCGATGCCCGACTACGGGTTCACGCCCATCGACACAGAAGCCCGTCAGCTGATCCTCGAGCAATTGTGCCTCGGCGTGACCAGCGTACGCGATTTGGCCGATCTGCATGTGCTGCCGGCAGTGCAGGAATGGCTGCCTCATGCGATCCGCCACGAAGTGGAGCGTCTGGCGCCCGAGCGCTTTGCCCTGCCCAACGGATTCAACGCCCGGCTGCGCTACGAGGCAGACGGCACCGTCGTGCTCGCGGCCCGCATCCAGCAACTCTACGACTACCCTCAAAGCCGTTTGAAAATCGCCGATGGGCGCATTTCGCTCGTCGTGGAGCTGTTGGCGCCCAACCAGCGACCGGTCCAGAAAACCGCCGATCTGGACGCATTCTGGGAGACGAGCTACCCCCAGATCAAGAAGGACTTGCGCGGCCGCTACCCAAAGCATGAATGGCGCTGACTTTCACAATCAGCACCGCCGCAAGAAAATAGAGTTTGGGGGCGTCTAAAGCGACGCAGTCGGCTTCACGAGCCCGAACTGGATCGAGGCTCGCGTGAGGCCGGCGACATTGTGCACCTTCAGCTTTTGCATCAAGTGCGTGCGGTGCACATCGGCCGTGCGCACCGAGATGCTGAGCTTGCCCGCGATCTCCTTGGTCGTATGGCCTTCCCCGATCAACTGCAGCACTTCACGCTCGCGCGTGGTGAGGCTCTCCAGAGTGCCGTCTGTCGGCTGCACGCTGAGGAGCTCCGGCATGCGCCGCAAGATCTCGGGGCTATAGTAGGATTGCCCGGAGGCGACTGATTTCAGCGCCTTGCGCATCTCTTCGAGGCCGGCGGTTTTCTCGATGATACCGTCGGCCTTGGAGAGCAGAACCCGCTTGATACGGGCCAGGTTGAAGATGCCGCTGACCACGAGAATCCGGATCTCCGGACGCTCGGATTTGAGGCGTTGCACGATTTCCATGCCGTTGAGGCCCGGCAGATGGAGGTCGCATACCAGGACGTCTGGCTTCTTCAGCTGGCACTGGCGCAGGCCCTCTGTCCCGTCGCCATGGGCGCCGACGACTTCGAGGTCGATCTCTGACTCGATCAGGCTAGACAACAAGTCGCAAAGCAGCTTGTCGTCTTCAATGATGTAGACCGTTTGCATTCCTGGTTCTTGTTCTTGAATCGGTGATAATCCCGAAAGTTCCAACGTGTTAATACGGCCAATTATCGAGTAAATTTACAGGACGTTCGCAGAAAATGCAAAGGGCGGATAGGTTATGCACCTATCCGCCCCAGTTAGTTATCTAATTTAGTGTATGATACGACCGCAGATTTAGCGGAAGCGGAAACCCGTCCAGGACGTACCCGAGTAGGAGTACGAGGACCCACTGGTCAGCGGCGAGCGCCGAACGGCAGGCTTCATGGGACGCGTTTCCTTGTGGTTACGGATCTTGTCCGTCGGTGTATTCATGGTTCTGTAGTATTTAAGGGAGGAATCATTTCCTGCCCAAAAAGTCTCTGTATCCGTAACCTTGCTTGAAAGAACTGTGGCAACCTTACCACATTGACGGTGTAAATCAAGTATTTTCGTGAAGATTCCGTTACGAAGCCAACCACTTCTGCTTCTAGCCAGAATGCGCACATGAAAAGGGCGGACGAGTCAAACCCGTCCGCCCCTGTTATTTTCTAGCTTAGGTACTGAACCGTTCTACCAGATCCGGATGAACGCCTTCCCATTGCAGGAAGCCGCGCAACTCTCGATGAACGCCTGACGCAGGTCGAAGCGCTTGGCAGAGCGGTTTCGCTTTTGGTTACGGATCTTGCGATTGTTCATGTCGCTTTTGGGAAAACGACCGGAATTCATTTCCGGCCAAAGCCTCGATCCCATAACCGGTCTAAAAGAACTATGGGCTACCGTAGTCTACCTACGTCAAAAAGCAAGTAAGATCCAGACAACTACGCGTTAGCGCCCCAGCTATTTCCCTCGCGCCAAGCCTGTATTCCCGCTGGTGCAACCACGATCTACATAGCTCCACGATGGCCGCACGGCAACATACGACATAATTTACCTATGTTGGTATAGTAAAATACGGACACCGCATCCGTTCCTTACGTGCCAAAACCTACACAGATATCCAGACGCCGGTAGCCCTATTTCAACAGGCTTGGCGGGCAAGTAATCCCACGAGTTACGCGGTACCACGAATAGTTGCAGCCCCTGAAAACGGATATTCTGGGAGCATGGCAACAACTCTGCGAAACCTGCTTGTCATCGTCTCTCTGTTCTTTGCTTCCCTTTGCTCGGCCGCCGCGCCCATTTCTTCCGTTCCCGCCGATCAAGCCCTGCGGGACGCTACGCTGTTGGCGAGCTTGCGCCCCGACTGGAGCGTCTATCAGGCAGCAGGGGACTCTATGGAGCCCTTTTACGGCGGCAACTCCCTGCTCATCGTCCAGCAGGCCGACACCACGCATCTCCAACCCGGCATGATCGCCGTGTACCGTGATGCCGCAGGCGATCTGGTCGGCCACCAGGTGCTCCGCACTGGCGAGAAGATCGAAGCCAAGGGCGCAAACAATGCCGTCGTAGACCCCTCGCCCATCACCGATGCCAATCTCGTCGGCATCGTCGTGGGCATGATGCACGCCTCCGGCACCGCCGCCAACGACTTGCAGGTGGTGAACGGCAAGCGCTACTAGATATTTGCAGACAGAGACAAGACAGACAGTAAAGTTGTTGCCCGAAAAGGACCGGTATTCGCAGACCGGTCCTTTTCACTTTTAAAGCATTTGCTTCTAGCGCGGCGGCACGGCGGGCGTGTCGGTATAAAGCACCGTGTAGACGACCCCGATCAGGTTTTCGGGCGTCACGTAGTCCTCGTCGAGCTGGCGGTTGTGGTCCCCCATGGCGATCCAGCCCTTGGGAGATGGCTTGAGCAGACGGTGAGTCACGACCCGGCCGGCGTGGTTGCGGTAGGCGACCACCATCTCCGCCTGCAGGTCCTCAAAGGCGATCGGCGCATAGACGATAACCGTGTCCTCGCCGTAAAGGGGCATCATGGACGTTCCGCCGCCCAACATGGAGGCACGCCCTTCCCCACCCTGCTCGACGCGCTTGGCGGCAATCAGGGCCTGCTGGACGCTCGTCTCTGAAGTGGGGGCCGGCGGTGCATCGGTCGCCGTGGTTTCACAACCGGCCAAGGCCGCCGCCAGCGCACAAACCGTGGGCACAAAAAAAGGCCGACGTCTGAAAAGCATGGCTTCAGACATCGGCCTCAAAGGGTAAAGCTTTACGCGAGACTACCCGCGCTTGCTCTCCGAAACGATCTTCTGCACCACGGCGAAGCGGGCGCGCGTCTCGAGCTCTTCCAGCACCGCCGGATCCTCGCCCTTTTCCTGGGCTTCGGTCAGGGCACGTTCGGCCTCCTGGCGGGCATCCTCGAGCTGTGAAGCGTCGATCTGGTTGACTTCGATGGCGGCTTCGGTGAGCACGCGCACTTCGTCGCCGATCACCTCGATGAAGCCCTTGTCGATCGCGATCGACTCGGGGCTCTGGTTACGGAAGAAGCGCAGCTCGCCCGGCTCGATCATCGTGACAAGCGGGATGTGTCCCGGCAGCACGTCGATCTCGCCGCCCTCTTCGGTCGGCAGCACCACGTGGTCGACCATGTCGCTGAAGACCTGGCGTTCCGGGGTGACGATTTCGAGCTTGAGCGGCATGTGGCGTTACTCCTGGTTGCTTTCCTCGTGGGCCTTCAGCACGGCGTCGATGCTCGACTTGTAGCGGAAGTCGGCTTCGTCGACGTGGTCGAGTTCGCCATCGAGGATCATCTTGAAGCCCTTGATGGTTTCCTCGATCGGCACGATCACCCCGGGGATACCGGTGAAGACTTCGGCCACGTGGAAGGGCTGGGAGAGGAAGTTCTGGATCTTGCGAGCGCGGTAGACGGAGAGCTTGTCCTCGGGCGAGAGCTCATCGATACCGAGAATCGCGATGATGTCCTGCAGGTCCTTGTAGCGTTGCAGCACGGACTGGACGCCGCGGGCCACGTCGAAGTGCTCCTTGCCGACCACTTCCGGGTCGAGCGCGGTGGAGGTCGAGGAGAGCGGGTCCACCGCCGGGTAGATGCCGAGCTCGGCAATGCGGCGCTCGAGCACGATCGTCGAGTCCAAGTGGGCGAAGGTGTTCGCCGGGGCCGGGTCGGTCAAGTCGTCCGCCGGCACGTAAACCGCCTGGAAGGACGTGATGGAACCGTTCTTGGTCGAGGTAATGCGCTCCTGCAGGTTACCCATCTCAGTGGCGAGCGTCGGCTGGTAGCCCACCGCGGAGGGGGAGCGACCGAGCAGTGCGGACACCTCGGAGCCGGCCTGGGAGAAGCGGAAAATGTTGTCCACGAACAGCAGCACATCGAGGCCCTTTTCGTCGCGGAAGTACTCGGCCATGGAGAGGCCGGAGAGCGCGACACGCATACGGGCGCCGGGCGGCTCGTTCATCTGGCCGTAGCAAAGCGCCACCTTGGAGTTATCGATGTTCTTCTGGTCGATAACGCCGGCGTCGCTCATTTCCCAGTAAAGGTCGTTACCTTCACGGGAGCGCTCACCGACCCCGCAGAACACGGAGTAACCGCCGTAGCTCTTGGCGATGTTGTTGATGAGCTCCATGATGACCACGGTCTTGCCCACGCCGGCACCGCCGAACGCACCGACCTTACCGCCCTTGGTGAACGGGCAGATGAGGTCGATCACCTTGATGCCCGTCGCGAGGATTTCGGCCTTGGTGGACTGGTCCACGAGGGGCGGGGGCTGGCGGTGGATCTCGTAGCGCTTCTCGAACTTGACGTCGCCGCGCTCGTCGACCGGGTCGCCGACGACATTGAAGATACGGCCGAGCACGCCTTCGCCGACGGGCACGGAGATGGCAGCGCCGGTGTCGAGGATGTCCATGCCGCGGACGAGGCCTTCGGTGCTGCTCATGGCCACGGCACGCACCCGGCCTTCACCCAAGTGCTGTTGCACTTCGAGCACCAGCTTGGTCGGATTGCCGTCGACTTCGTAGCGCACTTCGAGCGCCTGATAGATATCGGGGACCTGCTCGGCGGGGAACTGCGCGTCCACAACGGCGCCAAGGACTTGAACGATTTTACCAACGTTTTGGCTCATGAGCGTAAAGGTGAGAAATGTGATGGGCCGGGCCTAGCTGGAGGCGGCGGCAGTGATTTCGAGAATTTCCTGGGTGATGGCAGCCTGTCGTGCCTTGTTATACTGCAAAGTCAGCGAATCCTGAAGCTTCTTTGCGTTGTCGGTGGCGGCCTTCATGGCCACCATGCGGGCGCTGTGCTCGGAGGCGCGGGCGTCCAGCAGGCGCTGGTAGATCTCGCGCTTGATGAAGCGGTCGAGCAGCTGCTCGAGGATCTTGTCCGGGCTCGGCTCGAAGGTGATGTCGCGCACGTCTTCGACGAGGGTTTCGCCGGCTTGCTCCAGCGTTTCCTTCAGCTGGGCCTCGAAGCGGTCGAGCGGCAGGAAGGTCTCCAGCGTCGGCTCTTGCACCAGCGTGTTCTTGAAGCGCGGGTAGAGCACCTCGACCGTGTCGATCTCGCCCTGCTTGTAGAGGTCGATCATCATTTCGACCACGGGGCGCAGCTCGCTGTAACGGGCCTCCTCAGTGACTTCGAAGCTCGCCACGAGGTTGCGCTTGGTGCGGGCGATGAACTGCTTGGCCTTGCGGCCGATCGAGAAGAACTGGGTGTCCTTCGGCAGCTCACCGATCTCGCGGAAGAGATTGGAGTTGAGCGGGCCGGCGAGGCCGCGGTCGGAACTGATGACGAGCACCCCACGCACCTTCACGTCGCGCTCCTGCAGGAACGGGTGTTGGTAGTCCGGCTGGCGCTCTTGCAGGGTGGCCAGCAGGCGGGCCAGCAACTCGGCGTAAGCACGGCCCTGCAAGGCATGGTCCTGGGCGCGCTTCATCTTGGAAGCGGCGACCAGCTGCATTGCCCGGGTGATCTTGCCGGTGTTCTTGACCGCGCGGATGCGGTTACGAATGTCGCGGAGGTTGGCCATGGATGCAGATTAAGGAGTGAGGGAGGGGCGGGAGCGTGCCTCGCGGCGGGCGCTCCCCCATCCCGAGGGTCCTAGCCGTTCCAGCTTTGCTTCCAGGCGTCGACGGCGGAGCGGAGCTTGGCGGTCACATCGTCCGTCAGCTTCTTTTCCTTGAGGATCGCGTCGAGGACGTCGCGCTTGCCGGTCATGAGGAACTCCTGGAGATTTTCGGCGGCGGGGCGGACGTCGTCCACCGTGATGTCGTCGAAGTAGTTGTTCTGGAGCGCCCAGAGGATGGCGACCTGGACTTCCATCGGCTTGGGGCTGTAAGCGGGTTGCTTGAAGAGCTCCACCGTGCGGGCACCGCGGTCGAGTTGGCGCTTGGTGCGGGCGTCGAGGTCGGAGCCAAACTGCGCGAAGGCGGCCAGCTCGCGGTAGGCGGCCAGCTCGAGCTTCACCTTACCGGCCACTTGCTTCGTCGCCTTGATCTGCGCGGCGGAACCCACGCGGGAAACGGAGATACCCACGTTGACGGCCGGGCGGATACCCTGGTTGAAGAGGTCCGTCTCGAGGAAGATCTGCCCGTCGGTAATGGAAATCACGTTGGTCGGGATGTAGGCGGAAACGTCACCGGCCTGGGTTTCGATGATCGGCAGCGCCGTGAGTGAGCCGTTGCCGTGGTCTTCGTTCACGCGGGCGGAGCGCTCGAGCAGGCGGCTGTGCAGGTAGAAGACGTCACCCGGGTAAGCTTCGCGACCGGCCGGGCGCTTCAGGATCAGCGAGATCTGGCGGTAGGCGGCCGCGTGCTTGGAAAGGTCGTCATACACGATCAGCGCGTCCATGCCGTTTTCCATAAACCATTCGCCCATCGCACAACCGGCGTAGGGGGCGAGGTAAAGGTTGGCGGCGTTGTCGGCGGCCGGGGCCGCCACGATGACGGTGTATTCCAGGGCGCCGGCCCGCTCCAGGGCGTTGACCGTGCGGGCGATGTTGGCCTGCTTCTGGCCGATCGCCACGTAAATGCTGTAAACCGGCCGGAACCCGTCGACAAAGGAGCCGTCGGAGTTCTTGTGCTGGTTGTTGATGTTCGCCTGGTTGATGATCGTGTCGATCGCGATCGTCGTCTTGCCCGTCTGACGGTCGCCAATGATCAGCTCGCGCTGGCCACGGCCGATCGGGATCATGGAGTCGATCGCCATGATGCCCGTCTGCAGCGGCTGGTCGACGGACTTGCGGGGGATGATGCCCGGCGCGATCTTTTCGATCGGGAAGTGTTCTTCGGCATCGATCGGGCCCTTGCCGTCCACGGCCTGGCCGAGGGCGTCGACCGTGCGGCCGAGCAGCGCCTTGCCCACGGGCACCTGGAGCAGCTTGCCGGAGGTCTTGACGGTGTCGCCTTGCTTCAGCGCGGACACGTCACCGAGGGCCACCACACCGACGGCGTCTTCTTCGAGGTTGAGGGCGATGCCCTTGATCCCGTTTTCGAACTCGAGGAGTTCGTTGTACATCACCGCGGAGAGGCCTTCGACCCGGGCCACACCGTCAGCGACGGTGACCACGGTGCCGGTGTTGCTCTGGGCAACGCCGGTCGAGAGGCTCGCGATTTCTTTTTCAATCTGTTCCAGCAGGCTACTCATCGCTTGGGAGGGAAATGGAAATTAGTTAACGGAAAGGGCCAGGCGGCTCAGGGAGCCTGCCACGGAGGCATCATAAACATTGTCACCCACGCTGACGCGCAGACCACCGATCAAGTCGGGGTTGTCGATCAGGCGCGGCGATACTTTGTGACCAGTCTCGGTCGAGAAGCGAGCCACAATCTGCTCGACTTCGGCTTCGGTGACGGGGCCGGCGTGCTCGATGCGCACTTCCCGGGCGCGGATCTCGCGGTTGAGAAACTGCAGGAAGCTCCGGCAGAACGCGCGTCGGGTGGCGAGCGGTTCGTCGCCGATCAACACCTTGAGGGTGGGACGGATCTGCGACACGGCGGCTTCGCCTTGCTCCGCGACGAGCACGGCCAGGCGCTTGGCTACCTTGATCTGGGAAGGGTCGAGCGACATCGGTCGGGGGTGAGATACTAGTTACGGGCGGCCAGCTGCTCGGTGGCAGACTGGTTCAGGCGGGCCTTCTGCTCCTCGGTCAACTCGCTGCGCAGCACCTTGCTGCTGGTCAGCACGACGAGGCGGGCCACTTCCTGACGGATTTCGGAAAGGGACTTTTCGCGTTCGAGGCGAATGGATTCTTCGGCGCGGCGGCGCATTTCGGCCAGTTCGCCGGCCACCTTCGCGCGCTGCTCTTCTTCGTAGGCAGAGGAGCGTTCGCGGGCCTCGTGCAGGATGCGCTGGGCCTCGGCATTGGCCTCGCGCAGCGTCTCGGCCTGGCGTTTTTCGGTCTCGGCCAGCTGGCGCTTGGATTCTTCGGCGAACTGGATGCCATCGGAGATCTTCTTCTGGCGCTCGTCGATCGTGCGCACGACGGGCTTGTAGGCGAAGTACCAGAGCAGCGCCATCACGACCAGGAAGTTGATCACCTGGGCGATGAAGGCCGGGCCGTTCAGGCCGAAGTCCTCGGTCAGCATCCAGTAAATGCTGTCGACGATGCCCTCATGCGACGCTCCGGCTTCGGCGGCGTGGCCGGCGGCCGCGTGGCCCGCTTCAGTGGCAGCTAGAAGAATGGTATTGAACATGGCGAAATTGGTGGGTGAAGCCCGAGGAAAAGAGAGAAAGGCCGGTGCGGCGCGCGGCCGCACCGGTCAAAGGGAAGACTAGAGGAACAGCGCGTAGAACGCGATAGCTTCGGCCAGGGCCATACCGATGATGGACTGGACGAGCACCTTGCCGGAAGCACCGGGGTTACGGCCGACGGATTCCACGGCCTTGGCGCCGACGAGGCCCACACCGATAGCAGCCGCAGCGCAACCGATCGCGCCTTGAAGTTCACCCGCTTCCGCCGTGAAGGCGGCGATTTGATTGAGGAGTTCCATTGTGAGGATTCTTTAGTCGTTAACGTTGTTTCTCAATGCCCGGCACTCGGTGGGGATTGGCTACCCCTGGCACCGGTCCCATCGAAGAAAGGGATTAGTGAGCGTGCTCGTCGTCGCCGTGGTTGCAGATGAGGCCGATATACACCGCGGTGAGCAGCGTAAAGACCAGCGCCTGCACCAGGCCGATGAGCATCTCGAGGAAATAGAAAGGCGTCGGAACGATCCAGGCGACGAGGGCCGACATGTTGGTCAGCAGGTTTTCGCCGCCGAAGACGTTGCCATAGAGTCGGAAGGCAAGTGAGAACGGGCGCACCGCGATGGACAGCACTTCGATCAGGCCCACCATGAAGAAGAGCGGGAACAGCAGGATCCACAAGGGCGTACCCACGTCTTCGCGGCTGGCCTTATTGCCGAAAAGGTCCTTGATCAGCAGGCCCGGGCCGGCGTAGCGGAGGACAAAAAATGCCCAGGCAGCCACGGCGGCAATCACACCGAGCGCAAAAGTGGTATTAAAGTCGGAGTTTGCCGGCCGAAACCAGTATTCGAAGTGGCCGTGGTCGAAAGTGCCAAAGGTGCCCACGCCCGGCAACAGGCCGCTCCAGTTGTGCATCAACACGAAGGTAAAAATGGCCAGCAGCAGCGGCGACGTCGGCCCGATCATCTTTTTCCCGACGATGGGCTCCATAATGTCACGAATACTGCTTACAAGATTTTCTACTACCGCCTGACCTCGGTGCGGCACCAATTGAGGTTTTTTGATCAGCACCCGAATCAACAAAATGATCAGCAATGAGATCACCCAGCCAGTAACCATCGCGTTCGTGATGGGCAGCCCAAACAGCTCCCCGATCTTGTAAGCGGTGGGCGATACCGTTTCCGCAGACACAGGAGTGGCCAGCAGTGTCGAGAACACGGCGATGAGGCTGCACAATGAAATTCGTTTTCCGGCGATCATAATCAGGTACGCTAAAGGACGACTGCGTTGAAACTATGGGGATGGATCGAATGCGAGGTAGCGTCAACCCCGTAGTTGGCCTTTTTCTGCACAATTTTGTGTTCGCTTGTTCCGAAACAGGTGCTTGAATATAAGCCTTGGACAGTCGCCGACTTAGCCCTTAAGTAAAGCAAATAGTATCTATTAGAAAATTATGGCCGAGAATCCCTCAGAGTGTTCTGGCGTGCAGGAGCACAAGCCTGACGTCTTTACGTGGATTTGCTGGGGCCTGACGGGGCTTTTGTTGTTGGCCCAGCCTTTTTTTGTCTGGGGGCTCCTCCAGTAAGCAGCGCCGCTCCGCATCAGTAGTCCTGTTGAGTTCGATCAGATAAGGTTTATACCTCAAACATCTAAAGTAGTGGGCAAAAAAATGTGTTATAGCACCTGATATGGTTTTAGCCGCGCTAATCCGATTTATCAGGCATGTTTCACAAGCACACGCCCGCACCCCTCCCCCATCAAGCACCTAAGGCAGTTGAAAAGGTCGATCAGGCGACCTGTATCGGCTGGGCCCTATCCCTCGCGGTGCTTGGCACCCAGGTGTTCCTCTTCCATTGGCTGCAATAGACCGCCCATCTTCATGTCCGCCGGCGCACCGGTCCTGAGGGCGACGAGGGACTGGTAGGCCGGCGCGTATCCCTGAAAGATAGAGCCGGCTTCAAAACGCCAGGGCTCGGCGGGGTCAATCTGCCAGCACGGGTGAGCCTCCAAATGCTCCACCGTCCAGGCGAAAAACCCCTCGTGGTCGGTCCGGAAATACAGCGGCGCACCCTCCGGAACGAATCGCCCCAACAAGTGCAGGAACGCGGGCTGGATCAGGCGGTTTTTGTGGTGCCGCGCCTTCGGCCATGGGTCGTTGAAGAGGATCAGGCTGCGCCGCAGAACGACGTGCGGCGGCAGGCAGAGCAGAAACTCATTCGCCTCGGCCCGAACAAACTGCAGGTTGCGCAACCCTCGCTTCTCGCGCTTCTGATTGGCCTTGCGCACGCGCTGATTGATGATGTCGAGCCCCACGCATTGTTCCCCGGGGAACATCTCGGCGTAAGCGGTCAGGTAGTGCCCGTGCCCGCAGCCAAGTTCCACCGTCAATTCGACCGGTTCCGGAAACTGTGCGGCCAATGCCTCGCGCAACTGCGCACGTCGGGCCCGAACCCGCTCCAGGTGCTGTGCGTATTTCTCGTCCATGATCGCGAAAGCCGACCAGTCGGTAACATGCCGCGGCCCGTGGCAATGCGAAAAAGCGCCCTTACACGCCGTCTCCCACAGAGGCCCGGAAGGGCAGAAAGAAGCCCATGCGCGTAAATTCACCGACCCGGCTCTCCACCTGCACCTCGCCCCCGTGCAACATGATGATGTGTTTGGCAATGCTCAGCCCAAGGCCCGTGCCGCCCGATTCGCGTGAGCGGCCCTTGTCGACCCGGTAAAATCGCTCGAAGACATGCGGCAGGTCTGCCGGCGGGATCCCCTGCCCGTCGTCCTCAATCAAGACGCGCACGCCCTCCGGCTCCACGCGCGTTTCGACCAGGATACGACTCACCCCGCGCGCGTGACGCAGGATGTTATCGAGCATGTTTTCCACGACCTGCGTGATGCGTATCGAGTCTACAGCTACCTTGTCGTCACCTTCGGCCCACTTCGTCTCCAGCTTAACGCCCTCCGGCACCCGCATCGAAAAGTTATCTACAATTTCCGCGAGTAGCAGACTAATCGCTACCTTATCGGTCTTAAGAATGCGGTCGTTGCCTTCCAGACGCGACAGGAGCAGCAACTCTTCCAGCAGGTTGTGCAGCCTTACGGAGTTTTTCTGGATTTTCAGCAGAAAGCGTTCGAGCTCTTCCGGACTGATCTCATGCAAGTCGTCGATCAGCGTGTCGACAAAGCCCTTGATGATCGTGACCGGCGTGCGCAACTCGTGCGAAACGTTCGCCACGAACTCAGTCCGCACCTTTTCGAGTCGCTTCTGACGTGTCACGTCGTGCAGCACAAACAGCGTCAGCGAGCTGCGGTTGTTGCCCTGCTCCGGCAGTAGTGCTCCTGCCACTTCAAACCAGCGCGTTGTCTTGCCGATCTGCACCTCGATGTCCGTCTGTGGCGGCTGCAGCCCCCGCCGGATCTGCTGCACATACTCGAGGAAGTCGGCATTGCGAATAAGCCCTTCGATGCGCTGCCCATCCGGCAGAGACTTGAGGGCGAACAGGTCGAGCAGCGCCTGATTGGCCAGAATCACCTGATTCTGATTGTCGGCCATCAAGACCGCTTCGCGCAAGCTGCCGAGGGTGGCGTTGATCTGGTCCAGATAGCTACGGCCCGTCGAACTCACCCGCTCATTTTCCTCCAGCAGCTCATTGCAGACGCCAACGAGGCGATCCATACCGAAGTCCACGGCGAGGTCACCCCCGTGATCCACCAGATAAGCCCGGCGATCGCGCAGCGAATGGGTCAGGTCTTGCACCAGGCGCGCAAGACGGTGCTGCCTCCAGAAGAGGTAACCCACCACCACGAGCAAAAGGCTCCACAATACGATGCCCATGATGGCTCGAAAACTCCCGGCCGCCTATGCCTCGTTGATGCGATACCCCACCCCGCGCACGGTCTCGATCAGCGAAGCGCGATGGGCCAGCTTTTCCCGCAGGCGACGGATATGGGTATCGATGGTGCGTGTCTCCGTGTCGGTATCGTAATTCCAAACGTTTACGAGCAGATTCTCGCGCGACTGCACCCGCCCCTTTCGCTCCATCAACAGCTTGAGCAGCTTGAACTCAGTGGCAGTCAGTTCAACCGGCTGTTCGCCCAGCGTCACCGTGTGCATCTCCTCGTCGAGCAGCACATCCGCCACCTGCAGGCGACGCGTCGGCTCGCGGCTGTCATTGGTCATGCGCCGAAAAATCAGCCCGATGCGCAGCACCAGCTCCTTGGCGTCAAAAGGCTTGGCGATGTAGTCGTCCGCCCCGCTCTCGAGGCCCTTGATCCGGTCCTCCACTTCACCCCGGGCCGTCAAAAAGATGATCGGCACCGTGCGCAGCTTGTTGTCTGCGCGGATCATCCGACAGATTTTCAAGCCGTCCAGCTCCGGCATCATGATATCCAGCACAAACAGGTCGGGATTAAACTCCCGCGCCTTGCCCATGATCTGGAGAGGATCGTTGATCACTTCAACTTCGTAGCCTTCACGACGAAGTCGGTAGCTGACGAGCTCGGTAACATCCGGCTCATCATCCACCACGAGAATTCGTTTTCCACCCGAGTTTTGCATCACCGCGACAGAGTTGCCTCTCCATGTAACAAACCTTTCAGCGGTAGAAGCAACCTCTAAATGTTACAGCCACAACCCCCACCCTACCCTGCTCGCTTGCCGAGCGCGATCATGAGGATCGTGATGTCCGTCGGGTTCACGCCGCTGATGCGTGACGCCTGCCCCAGATTGGCCGGGCGGATCGCCTTCAGTTTTTGTGCGCTCTCCGCCCGCAGCCCGGAAACAGCGTCGTAATCGTAATCGCGCGGAATCTTGATGCGTTCCGCCTGGTCCAGTTTGGCCACCAAACGCGCCTCCCGCTCTAGATAGCCGCCATAGCGGATACGGTAGAGAATTTCAGCTCTGGTTTCGTCGCGCAGCGAGGTAAATGCGTCCGGCAGCTTCACCTCGCGGTTTTTGCGGATCAAGTCGGCGTATGCGCCTCCGCTGGTGGTCTGCTTTTCCAACCGATCCTTCCAGAAATCGACGTCCTGCTTCTTTTTCTGCACGCGCGCCAGCCGATCGTCCGGCAACAGGCCACAATGTTCCGCGTGGTGCAACAGCCGCAATTCCGAGCTGCTGTGATTGAAAAGCAAACGGTGCTCCGCGCGACTGGTGAACATGCGATAGGGCTCGTTCGTGCCCTTGGTCACCAAATCGTCGATCAAGACGCCTATGTAACCTTCGTGACGCCGCACAATGATCGACTCTTCACCCCGCACTTTCAGCGCCGCATTGACCCCGGCAATCAGCCCTTGCGCCGCCGCTTCCTCGTAGCCGGAGGTGCCGTTGATTTGCCCCGCAAAAAACAGACCTTCGACTTTTTTGGACTCCAAGGACGCGAAAAGCTGCGTCGGCGGGGCAAAATCATACTCCACGGCGTAGGCCGGCCGCAGCATCACCGCATTCTCGAGGCCCTGGATGCTATGCAACATCTCCACTTGGACGTCGAACGGCAGGCTGGTCGAAAGCCCGTTGATGTACCATTCGTCCGTATGGCGCCCCTCGGGCTCGAGAAACAGCCGATGTCGGTCCTTGTCCGCAAAGCGCACGAATTTGTCCTCGATGCTGGGGCAGTAGCGTGGCCCCACACCACTGATTTCGCCCGAATACATCGCTGAGCGGTGCAAATTGTCCCGCACGATCTGCTCCGTCGCCTCACCGGTGTAGGTGACGAAACACGACACCTGCTCCCACCCCGGATACCAGCCCTGCTTGGTCTGGCCCGGCATGCCGGCGTCAAAGAGCAGCTTTTCTGCGGCAGGCGTCGGAATTTTCACGCCCTGTTCCACGTGGAACATGGGCACGTCGTTCCGCGTATCGTAAAACGCAAACAGCGTCGGCTCGGGGTCTCCAGGTTGCTCCTCCAGACCTTCAAAATCGATCGAAGAGCCCAAAAGTCGGCACGGCGTTCCCGTTTTCAGGCGTTCCAGCTCGATACCAGCCTCAAGAAAGCTGCCCGACAGCGTATTGGCAGAGAAATCACCCATGCGCCCGCCTTCGGACTTCTTTTCTCCGATGTGCATCAGTGCCTTGAGGAACGTGCCTGTGGTCACGATCACCGTTTTCCCTTTGAAATCGACGCCAAGTTGGGTCTGCACCCCGACCACGCGGCCGCCCTTGAAGATCAGCCCGGTAACCATCGCCTGAAACAAGGTCAGATTCGGCTGCCGCTCCAGGGTATGTTTCATGCGGAACTGATAGGCTTTTTTATCGCACTGAGCGCGCGGCGCCTGCACGGCCAGACCCTTGGAGGCGTTGAGCAGACGAAACTGGATGGCGGTCACGTCCGTATTGATCGCCATTTCGCCGCCCAAGGCGTCGATTTCGCGCACCATATGCCCCTTGGCCAGGCCCCCAATCGCCGGATTGCAGCTCATGGCCGCAATCGTATCGAGATTGCCGGTCAGCATCAGCACGCGCGACCCCATCCGGGCCGCGGCTAGAGCCGCCTCGCACCCAGCGTGCCCCGCTCCACACACAATAACGTCAAATTCCTGCGCCATAATCACTTACCAATGCAAAACTTCGCGAAAAGAGTATCCAGCATCGCTTCATTGTCGATCCGCCCGACGATCTCACCCATGGCATCAATAGCGTCGCGGAGATCGCTGGCCACCAATTCAGTCGGCTCGTCGCGCTGTAATTTCTCCCGCGCTTCGACAATACAGCCGCGCGCACGGGCCAGGGCCGTGGCATGACGCGCCGACACCAGCACCGAATCTTCCTGTGGAATCACGACGCGATCGCGCAGCAGGTGTTCCACGTGGAACAGCAAGTCCGAAACGCCCGCGCCCGTTTTGGCTGAAACCTGCAACTGCGGAATGCCGTCCAACTCGAAACGGCCAGCGGGATTCTCGGCCAAATCCGTCTTGTTATAGAGCACCAATGCCGGTTTTTCCCTCAGCGCTTGCTGCACCGGCTCAGGGAGCGCGGGCACCGGATGCGTCGCATCCAGCACCAACAGCAACAGATCCGCGCGATTCACCTGTTGCAATGCACGATCGACACCTTGCTTCTCGATCGCGTCTGCCGTCTCGTGAATTCCAGCGGTATCGATTACCCGCAGCAGAAACGGGCCCACCATCAGACTCGCCTCCAAGTAGTCGCGCGTCGTGCCCGGCAAATCGCTGACAATGGCGCGATCTTCACCCAGCAGCCGATTCAACAAACTGCTCTTGCCTGCATTCGGTTCGCCGAGGATGACGGTGCGCACGCCCTCCTGCAGCAATTGCTTATAGTGGCTCGTCGCCTCTAGCTGCTGCATTTCCTCGGTCAGGGCGGCCAGGTCCTGAGCAGGGCCCGCCTGATCTTCCGGCGGCAAATCTTCTTCCGGGAAGTCGATGTAGGCCTCCAGATGTGCCGACACCCCAAGCAAACGGGAGACAAAAACATCGACCTTGCGCCCGACTTCGCCCGAAAGCTGGCGTTGCGCCGCGGAAAGGGCGGCCCGACTGCGCGCATTGATCACTTCAACAATGGATTCGGCTTGAGTCAGGTCCAGCTTGCCTTGCAAAAAGGCTCTACGCGTGAACTCTCCCGGATCGGCCAAACGGCAACCACGCGCAACCATATCTTCCAGAAGGAGTTGCACGATCAGCGGACTTCCATGCGGCATCAATTCCAGCATGGATTCACCGGTGAAGCTTTTGCCTTCCTCGTAGAACACATAGACAAGTTCATCCACCGTTTCGCCCTGCACATCGCGGTATCGAGCCAAGGTGGCCCGACGCGGTTCCGGAGATTTCGAGAAACCAAACACCCGCTGTGCCAGCGTCAACGCCTCCGGGCCGCTCACCCGCAGAATCGCCAGCGCACCACTACCGGGAGGCGTCGCCGCCGCCACTATGGTATCCGATCCATACATCTCCCCAATATAGATGAATCGCTGCGTTCAACGCAATCGTTGTGCGAATCGTTCCACGTGGAACAAAAAGGCCCGCCAGTAGATCTACCGGCAGGCCAAAGTCATTCGATGGAGTAGGGGAGGGGCAGCTAATTCTTGCCGCTCGAACTTTCCTTGCTCGAGCTGTCGCTGCTGCTACTGTCGTCGTCGCTTGAATCCGCGCCGTCGTCATCATCTCCCGCAGCCCCAGTAGCCAGGGAAGCACCGCCGGTCACTTGGACATTGCTGTAAATCGCCTTGGTCACCGCTTCCATGGTTTCCGGGTTTTCCATGAGGAACTGCTTGGCGGCTTCGCGGCCCTGACCGAGCAAGTTGCCGTCGTAGGAGATCCAGGAACCCTTCTTTTCGAGGATCTTGTAGTCGATCCCAAGGTCGAGCACGGATCCGGTGCGCGAAATACCCTCGTTATACATGATGTCGAACTCGCACTCGGTGAAGGGCGGGGCCACTTTGTTCTTCACCACCTTCAGGCGCGTGCGGTTACCGGTGACTTTGCCGCTGGTGTCCTTGATCTGGCCGATGCGGCGGATATCCATGCGCACGGAGGCGGCAAATTTCAAGGCGCGACCACCGGGCTGGGTTTCCGGGTTGCCAAACATGACCCCGATCTTCTCGCGGATCTGGTTGGTAAAGAGGCAGACGCAACGCGTGCGGGAGATGGCGCCGGTGAGGCGACGCATCGCCTGGCTCATCATGCGCGCCTGCAGGCCCACCGTGCTGTCCCCGAATTGGCCATCGAGCTCGTTTTTCGAGACGAGCGCCGCCACGGAGTCGATCACGATAATGTCGATCGCACCGCTGCGGATCAGCGTTTCGGTAATGTTGAGCGCATCTTCGCCGCTTTCCGGCTGGGAAACCATCAGGTTGTCGACATCCACGCCGACGACGCGGGCGTAGCGGGGATCTAGCGCGTGCTCCACGTCGATAAAGACGGCGTTGCCGCCCATACGCTGAGCCTGGGCGATCAAGGCGAGGCAGAGCGTCGTCTTGCCGGAAGACTCGGGGCCATACACCTCGCAGACACGGCCGCGGGGTAGGCCGCCGACGCCCAGGGCTAGGTCGACCGAGGGGCAGCCGGAAGGGATCACCTGCACATCGAGCTTCGTGGCCTCGCCCAAACGCATGACGGTGCCTTCGCCGAACTGCTTCGTGATTGCGGAAAGGGCCAAATCCAAGGCCTTCTTCGAGTCGGCCGCCGGGGCCGGGGTCGTCTTGCTGGTACGTGCCATGAAATCAATCGGTGTGGGATTCACAGGAGTGAAAGGATGCGCCCATCTTCCGGCTCACACCCTCGCTACGCAAGCACAAAAAGTGTCACTTTGTTCACTTGTTCACCAGAGTTGACAGTTCTACGTGGAACATTGACCTTCAGCCCATGGGCGTATTCCTCACCGATTTGCTCGCCGACGTGCAACACGTCATCTGGGACTGGAACGGCACATTGCTGGACGACCGCTGGCTGTGCGTGTTGACACTGAACGGACTGCTGGAGCGCGAGGGCAGGGGGCCGATCGACGAGCAGGTCTACCTCGAGCACTTCGGCTTTCCGGTGTTGGACTTCTACGACTGGCTGGGCTTTGCGGTGGATGGGCCGAGCTTTGAAGATCTGTCGACGCGTTTCATCAGCGGCTACCACGCACGCGCAGAGGAGCTGGCCCTGCAACCCCACACCGAGGAGGTACTCGGTGCGCTGCAATCGCTCGGGATTCCGCAAAGCGTGCTCAGCGCCAGCCGTCAGGATCACCTCGAAAAGCAGGTGCGTCACGCGGAACTGGGCCCCTACTTTGCGGCCCTGTGCGGCACGGACACCATTCACGCCCACGGCAAAGTGGGCCGCGGTCAGGATCGCATTGCAGAGCTGCAGATCGAGCCGCAACAGGTCTTGATGGTCGGCGATACGACGCACGATCTGGAGGTGGCTGAAGCCATGGGCGTGCGCTGCCTGCTCGTGGCACACGGCCACCACAGCTACGCTCGCCTGGAGGCAACCGGCTGCCCCGTGGTGCACGATTTCAGCGAATTGCGCCGTCACCTGTCGGCCCTCGCCGCCAGTCGCTAGGCCGGATCGCCGGCAGCCAGACTCTACGACCGTTGGCCAAAGAGAAGCCACGGCTGCACTTTCACCCTCGCCAACGGGGCCGAAGCCCTTAGCGTCAGGCCCTGATGTGGGGGACCTTGCTTGATGTGACGCGCCCGCTACTGGCCGCCGGCCAGATTGGCGAAGGCTTGAGCCATACCATGATGATGACCCTCTCCGCTGCAGTTGCCGGCGGCGGGCTGCTGATGGCGTTGGCCAAGCGGTTACGGGTGCCGGGCATCGTGCTGCTGCTCTACGGCGGCATCACGCTGGGCCCGGAAGGGTGGGGGATCGTGCAGCCCGATTCGCTGGGCCCGATCCTCAACGTGCTGGTCTCGCTCGCCGTCGGCCTGATCCTCTTTGAGGGCGGACTGACCCTCAACGTCGAGGGCTACAAGACTGCGCCGCGCATCATCCGCAACCTGCTCACCGTGGGCGTGCTGACCACGTGGCTGTGTACCAGCGCAGTCATCTGGCTGGTCATGGGCTACGAACCGACTTTCGCGCTCCTGGCTGGCACGCTGGTGACGGTCACCGGGCCGACGGTCATCTCACCGATCCTCAAGCGCATCCGCCTGCAGTGGAACCTGCACCACATCCTGCACTGGGAGGGCGTGCTGATCGACCCGATCGGCGTCTTCCTCGCCGTGCTCGCCTATGAATGGGTGGTGATGGGCGGGGGCGAACTCGCCTTCGTGAACCTGGTGCTGCGCCTGGTCGGCGGACTGGTCATCGGCTTTGGCGCGGGCGAACTGATCTGCTGGCTGCTGCGGCACCGCTTCATCCCGGAGGACATGATCAATGTCTTCATGCTCAGCAGTGCGGTCGCGACCTTCGGCCTCACCGACGCCTTCATCTCCGAAAGCGGACTGCTGGCGGTGACCGTCGCCGGCCTCATCGTGGGCTCGCGTCAGCCTCCCGGCCTCGAGCCCATCATCGAATTCAAGTCGGTCATCACCGACCTGCTGATCGGCTTTATCTTTATCCTGCTCACGGCTCGGCTCGATCTGGCCCAGTTTGCCACCTTCGGCTGGAAGGGCTTCCTCATCGTCGGCGCCGTCGTGGCGCTGATCCGTCCGCTCGCCATCACCCTCAGTTCCTGGGGACAAGATCTCGACTGGCGCGAGAAGCTCTTCCTCTCCTGGGTGGCCCCGCGTGGGGTGGTCGCGGCGTCGATGGCCTCCCTCTTCACGCTCTCCCTCAGCGAGCAGGGCAGTTACGAAAACCCGGCCTTTATCGAGACTTTCGTCTACTCGGTCATCATCGTGACGGTGGTGCTGCAGGGTTTCTCCGCCGGTCCGCTGGCCGGGCTACTGCGCCTGCAGGAAAAGCCGCGCATGGGCTGGCTGATCGTCGGCGCCCACCCGGTCGCACGTGCGGTCGCCAAATTCCTGCGCGACCAACGACAAGTGCCCGTGGCGTTGATCGACGGCAACCGGCGGGCGGTAGGGGAGGCCCAGGCCGAGGGGCTCGTGGCCTTCTTTGCCGACGCACGCGAAGTCGCTCAGTTGGAGGAGCGCGACGAGCTGCGCGGGATCGGTCGGTTGCTCGCCTTTACCGATAACGAGGATCTCAACGAGCTGCTTTGCCAGAAGTGGGCCGGCGCGTTCGGCAAGGACCACGTCTACCGCTGGGCCACGATCCAGAAAAATCAGGAGGGCACCATCGGCACCGTACTCTGGAGCTGGATGCCCAAGCCGAGTATGATCAGCAGCGAGATCATGTTGGGCGATGCCGCCATCATCGAGTTGACCGGCGAACGCATCCGCACCCCCGGTAATCTGGCCGCACTCATGACCGCCAATCCGCGCGAGGTGCTGCTCGATCCGGGTCCAGAGACCCGCCTCAAGGCGGACAAGCCCGAGCCCGTTTCGCTCTACCTGCAGCGCGAGGCCGATCATCTCTTGCAGGCCCTGCGTCCGGAACTGGTCCTGAGCGTCGAAGCCAAAAACCGCTCGGAGCTGCTCGAGCAACTCGTCACGCACCTATCCGGTCAGTTCCCCGAACTCTCGATCAGCCGCACCCTGCAGGAGATCCAGGAGCGCGAAAATGCTGCCCCCACGCTGCTCGGGCATGGCATTGCACTGCCGCACGCCCACCTGTCGGGCCTCAGCGAGACCATCGCCGTGCTGGCTCAAATTCCGGACGGCATGACCTACTACGCGGGCGAAGACGAACCGGTGCGCCTCGTATTCCTGCTGCTCAGCCCACCGGAACAGCCCGAAATGCACCTCGCCGTGCTGGGTGAGATCGCCCGTCTCTGTTCCGACGAGCAGGTGCGCGATCAGCTCATGGCCTGCGACGACATGGAGGAAATCCTCGTCATCATCCGTCGCCACCGCCGCCACCACACCCCCTACGCAGATGTGCGGGGGTAGGGGAGAGGCTCACGCCAGTCATCCGTCCTGAGCAAGCGGAAGGCTTGCCATAGCGTAGCCGGTGCGTTGAGCCCGTCGGGCGATACCACCGGTAGCCACGATTGCCACCGATGCAAACGTGCCAGGGTAGGAGCTAAATATCCTTATCCTGAAGATCTTGATGCCCCTCGAGGATACGTGCGAGAGCGATGCCGTTGGATTCCTGACGGTAGAAATCAGAAACTGACTTCGCCAACTGGGCTTGCCAGCGGCAAAGCACAACGCATCGGAGCAAATATCAAGACGCGGTCTGCCTATCTGGGGGTTGCGCGAAAGGCGCTGGAGTTGCGCTTCAAGAAAATCGACCACGCCGTCCGCTGCCTCCGGATTATCCAGTGCGATGTATATCCAGATCTGCTCGAGGTCACTCTCTGCCTCACGTGACAGGCGATACATGTCCTCCGCCTATTGTGCGGCTTGAATACGGGCCAGAGCCTTCCGGCCACGAGCCTTAACATCCTGCATGTAGTCGTGCAGCTCCTGGTCGTGGGCGAACGAAACAGCTTGCTCCTTGTCCAGTGAAGCAAACCCCTTCTGCACCGCCAACCGCTCTTGGCGAGCGCTCACCTCCCGAGCCACCGTAGCAAAATCTTCGGGTGGCATATTCCGGATCTCTTTCAGGATCTGGTTGACGGACATACCTCTAATATCGTCCGGCATCGCACAACCCGCAAGGCGATTCCCGGCCCCTACCATACGATAGGTGTATATACGTAAATATTGTCCTAATACTCCTCAACCGCATTCCGATTTAAGGAGCTAATGAGCACCGACACCGCACCTTCTCCCCGCTTTCCCATCGTCTCCTACGCAGAAGCTTCACCGCAGGTCCGCGAGGTCTACGACGATGCGATGAAGACGCTGCAACTGCCCTTCGTCCTGAACTGGTTCAAGTGCCAGGGCAGCAACGCCGTCTTGCTGAAGGGTAATTGGGCCAAGCTCAAGAACACGCTGCTCGAGGGCGAGGTGCCGAACGTGCTCAAGCAGCTCATCATCTACAACGTGTCCAAGCTGCGCGGTTGCGAATATTGCGCCCGAGCCCACGCCATCTTTGCCGACAGCATGAGCAGCATGATCTCGGACGAGCCGGGCTTTCGTGCGACGGACCTCGACAGCCCGCAGATCCCGGAAAGCTACAAACTGGCGGTTTCGCTCACGAGCAAGGCTGCACTGCACCCCCAGGCGTTTTCCGATGAAGACTTTGCAGCGCTTAAGGCTGCGGGCTTTTCCGAAGACGAAGTCATGGAGCTGCTCGCCCAGGCCGACCTCGTCAACATGCTTAACACGATTGCCGATCTCTCCGGGATCCGCATCGACAACGAGCTGCTCGAAGTCGAGCAGTAGCGCCGTGGCGGCCGAGCACACAGGTGGGCGGCAAGCCTACCGGATCGCCTACGAGGCGTTCTCCCAGTTTTCCGCAAAGCTCAACAAGGCGCGCTCGCTGCAGGACATCGAGCGCTGCCTCACGCGTAACCTCAAATACCTGATCGGGTTCCGCTACCTCCGCGTCTGCTTCGGCTATGGCGAACGCTGGATCCTGTCCATCACCGAACCCGGCAAGGGGCAGATCGAAGACACCACCATCGCGGCCCTGCTGTCGTTTGAGGAGGCGCTGCTCGACCGAGGCCTGCCTTTCACTCTCGCGGGTGCAGAGCTCGCGACGGCCGCTCAAGCCCTCGAGATCGACCCGGAAGAACTGCACGAGCTGTGGGGCTGGTCCTTTGATGACAGCCCCAATCGGCGGGTACTGCTCAGTCTTGCCCCTGGCCCGGGCTACCAGCTCAGCCACAAGGACGTGACCATTATCCGCCTGTTGGCTGACGCGCTCGAGGCCAAGCTGCTCGAGATCTGTCTCTTCGACGAGGTGGCGCAGAAGAACCGTCGTATTGAGTCTATCCTGCAGGACCAGGCCGCCATCATTCACCACCAGACCGCCGACCTGGAAGACAAGAACCGCAAGCTGCTCGAGATCCTTTCCATCAACGCCCACAATATGCGGGAACCGTTGACGCGCATCATGGGCCTGCTGGGCCTGCTCCACAGTGACGCGAGCATGGCCGAAGAGCTCATGCCCATGCTGGAAGTGTCGGCCCAGGACCTCGATACAACCCTGCAGAAGGTAATCCAACTGGCCGACACAGAAGTGAACAAAGCCACCGCCGCCTCCGAATGAACCCGAAGCGAATCATGCTCGTGGACGATCAACAGATCGCCAACTTCATCCTGCGCAAGCTGCTGAGCAAGCATGCCGCTCAGGCCGACGTCCACGATTTTACCGCGCCCGAAAAGGCGATCGAGGATGTCGCCCGGTTGAACCCGGACGTCATCTTTCTCGACCTCAACATGCCCGTGCTCGATGGTTGGGCCTTCCTCGACCAGATGCAGGAGCGCCAACTCGGCCATGCCGTCGTCGTCGTCACCTCCTCGACCAGCGAAGTCGACCGCAGCCGTGCGCTCACTTACCCCAACGTGCGCCACTACTGCAGCAAACCCGTTCCAGCCGAAGCGCTGCAACAGGCTCTGGGGTAGCGCTCAGCCCAAGAGCTTTTCACAAAAAAGCCGGAAGCTTGGAAGCTTCCGGCGGGCAAAATCAGGATCAGGGGCGAGTGACGGCGCTTACGCGTCGAGCTGCGGGCGATCCGCTTCGGGCCAGTCGATGTGGAAGAACTTGCCGCGGGGCTGGTCGACGCGCTCGTAGGTGTGGGCGCCGAAGTAGTCGCGCTGCGCCTGGAGCAGGTTTTGCGGCAGGCGGGCCGTGCGGTAGCCGTCGTAGTAGCTGAGCGCGCTGGCAAAGCAGGGCACGCTGATGCCGGCCTTGGCGGACACGGCGACCACTTCGCGCCAGTTGGCCTGGCCCTGGCCGATCGCGTCCTTGAAGTAGGGGTCGAGCAGGAGGTTGGCGAGGTCGCCGTCGCGCTCGAAAGCTTCGGTGATCTTTTGCAGGAAGCGGGCGCGGATGATGCAGCCGCCACGCCAGATCTGGGCGATTTCGCCGAAGTTCAGGTTCCAGTCATACTCCTTCTGAGCCTCGCGCATCAGGGCAAAGCCTTGGGCGTAGGAGCAGATCTTGGAGCAGTAGAGCGCATCCTGAACCGCCTGGATGAAGGCGTCCTTGTCCCCCTCGTACTGGTAGGGCGCGGCGGCGGGCAGGATCTTCTCGGCTTCGACGCGCTCTTCCTTGATCGCGCTGAGGCAGCGGGCAAAGACGGCTTCGGCCACGGTGGAGGCGGGGATGCCGAGATCGAGCGAATTGATGGAGGTCCACTTGCCCGTGCCCTTTTGGCCGGCGGTGTCGAGCACCACATCGACAAAGGGCTTGCCCGTCACCGGGTCGGCCTGCTGGAGGATATCGGCCGTGATCTCGATCAGGAAGCTGTCGAGCGCACCGTCGTTCCACTGGGCGAAGATCTTGCCGATTTCGGCCGGGGTGAGGCCCAATACGCGATGCAGCAAGTCGTAGGCTTCGCAGATCAGCTGCATGTCGCCGTATTCGATGCCATTGTGCACCATCTTGACGTAGTGGCCGGCGCCGTCGGTGCCGATATAGGCGGTGCACGGCACGCCGCCTTCGACGGGCTTGCCGGGCTCGGCGCCGAGCAGTGGCTTGCCGGTCTTGGCGTCCACCTTGGCGGCGACGGCTTCCCAGATCGGCTTGAGGTATTGCCAGGCTTCGGGCGTGCCGCCGGGCATGAGGCTCGGGCCGAAACGGGCCCCTTCTTCACCACCGCTCACGCCGCTGCCGATGAAGCGCAGCTTCTGCTCCGTCAGGGCCTTTTCGCGGCGGATCGTGTCGTTCCAATTGGCGTTGCCACCGTCGATGATGATGTCGCCTTCTTCGAGCAGCGGCACCAGACCGTCGATCACAGCGTCGGTCGCGCGGCCAGCCTGCACGAGGATGATGATCTTGCGCGGCTTGGCGAGCGATTGCACGAACTCCTCGAGGCTTTCGGTGCCGACGAGGCCGCCCGGCGTGTTGGGGTTTTCCTGCAGGAACGCTTCCGTCTTGGAAGTCGTGCGGTTGTAGACGGAGATCTGGAAGCCGTGGTCGGCGATGTTCAGGGCCAGGTTCTGGCCCATGACCGCGAGGCCGATCAGGCCGATGTCAGAGAGTTGCTCGGGCATGGTGCTTAGGGTTGATCGAGGTTAAAGTAAAAACGTAATCGATTTTCGTGTGAGTTCGAAAAGGTAGGCTAGAAAGGCGCAATGATAGGGATGACCCGGCGGCCGAGCCGCTTGTAGACGGTGAAGTCGTGATCGAAGGTCAGCACGCGGGACTCCGGATACAGCTCGCTCATGCGCACCAGACAGGCATCGCCGAGGGACATGCCGGGCGTGTCGTATTTGCGGATGAGCTGGCTCAAGGCCTCGCGCTCCCGCATCAGGTCGAAATCGATCGTCACCAGGTTGCGTTCCAGCAACTTGAAGAGCGCTTCGACGCCCTGCGGCAACTGCGCCAGCAAATGCGCCGCTTCGGTCAGGACGGGGCCGCAGGTCAGCCACGGGGTGGGCAGGTGCTGGGCCTGGCGGCGCATCCAGGCATGGTGGTGGTCCCGGCGGTGAAGAAAGGCCACGAGTGGACCGGCATCGACGATGATCTGCCCGCTAGTCATGGCCAAAGGAGTCGAACCACTTCTTGTTGCTCGAGAGGTCCACCGGGGCCTCATCATCACTCAAGCTGCCGCACAAATCGCGTGCCGCTTCGAAAAACGAGCCGGGTTCACCGCCCGTTTCCTCCTCCGGCGCTTGGCGGATCAATTCACGGATCAAATCGGACTTCGTCTGCGTACGGGCTGAACAGAGCCGCTCCAAGCGGTTGAGCTCCTCGTCCGTCAATTTGACACTTACCGTCGGCATTAGGTATTACGCGAAAGCCATAGAGGTAAGACGCCCGAACTGGGGAAGTCAAGAATCTCGCCCATGAAAAAGCCCGCCGGGCAATAAGCTCCAGCGGGCAAAAGACTTATAAACTGTCAGGAACGCTAGGCGCGGCGACGGCGACGCAGAAAGCCGACGAGGCCCAAGGCGCCGATCCCGGCGAGAGCAGCATAGGTGCCCGGCTCGGGGATCATCGCGGGGTTCACGATGTTACCACGGATTTCACCCGAAGCATTGTCGAGCGTGTGCAGGTTGATGTAGTAGAGGCCGGCCAGCAGGTCTTCCTCCTTGTTGTCGTCCAGCACCACGGTGCCGTAGAAGGAGCCCGAGAGGCCGTCGTTGCGGACAAAGCTGCCGTTATCGCTGACGCCGTCTTCCTCGAGATACACCTTGATGCCGGCATTCTCCTCCATGGTCGCGGGACCGTGGATGTGGAGGCCACCACCGACGTCGTTGTTGATCTCGGAGCTGAGGTCGGTGAAACCGTAGTCGCTGCCCCAGCCGAAGTTGAGGGTCAGGATCTGGGTATCTGTATCGTAGAAAATGCCGTCGCCAATTTCGCCGCCGGTACCGCCGGTGGTCGCGGGAACTTCATTAGTGGGGAGCAGACCCCAGCCACCGGCACCCTTGAGGTCAAGGTTGAGGATGGCACCATGCGCGGACGCAGCAGCGAGCGCAAGCGAGGTCAGGGAGAGAATTGTTTTGAACATAAGCTTACAGTTCGAGGTGTGTGCTTCGATAGCTATTTGAGCATGGATAGCATAGGTACTTCTCATTCTTTTTCCAATAACGAATCCTGTTTCTCTGCTTATGTTGCATATTGCAATTGATCATTGCGTATTGCATGAAACAATAAAACCCTAGCAATAGCGTGTATCTAATTTTATATCAAAGATTTACAATCGAATAATAAAACCCTTCCGATAGCGCTCGGGCAAATACGAATCGCCCTCTAGCCGAAGTGACTAGGCCATATGGTATAACGTGAGGCCTTTCCACTGGCTTCGGTGAGAAGAGAGCACAACAAATACAAAAAACCCGCCTCAGGGAGAAGCGGGAATCGAAGATACAACAGATGGAAAGGACGCTCTATTCGATCGTCACGTAACCGCGGCCCCCACTATCCAGAGTGTGCTGCTGCCCGTCGTACTCGAGGATCAACGCCTCACCGTCGGTAAAACGCACCTGCAGCGGTCCGTCGCGTGGGATGGGGTCGGTGCTTTCACCCGCCAACAGGGTGCCGCGGAAAAGGCGCTCGTTGGTGTTCTGGTTGCTCACGATGAGGGTCACCGTATCCGTGGCGCGGATGACGAGGGTATCCGTCGCGTAGGGGGAGCTTTCGTTGGGGCGCGTGTTGTTCTGCGCCGAAGCGTTTTGGGTAACCGGGGCGTTGTTGCTGGCCGTCGTCTGGGGCTGCTCTGCGTCGTTGCCGCTCAAAGTCACGATCAGCACGACGAGCACGGCAACGATGATAAAGGCGACCACGGCAACGGCCGCCATCAAGTAACGGGTCGGGATCTGGCTCAGCGTATCGCCCTTGCGCGCTTCGCCCTCACCACCTTCGTCCTCTTCGCCTTCATCGCCCTGCCGTTTGGGGCGCCCGGTAAACTCGCTCTCCGCCATCGGGTCGTCGTGGCCCGGCAGCTCAATGCGGCCAAAAGTCTCGCGCAAGCCGCGGTGGTGGCTGTGGGCGGCGTGCTGGCTGTTGCGGCTCGCCGTCTGCGCCTCATAGTCGGTCAACACCTGGTCGGGGTCGAGCTTGAGGAACTTGGCGTAGTTGCGCAAAAAGCCCCGGCGGTAGATCTCCGGCAACGGCACGTTCATGGAGCCGTCTTCCATTGCCATCAGGTAGTCGGCACGGATTTTGGTTGCCTCCGCCGCTTCGCGGATGGAGATGCCTTTGCGCTTCCGTGCTTCTTCCAGTCTTTCCCCGATGGTCATTTTTCCCGCTGAATGTAGGTTGGCTATATGGTTTTATAGTGGGCGGCACCTGCGTAGTGCAACCGCAATATCGCTGCCGTCCGATCTAGTAAGTGAAGGTAACGACCACGAGCAAAAGGCCGTAAGCCGCCAGGGCTCCGCCGAAGATGCGGCTGCGACCGGCGCCCCGGTACAACCACTCGAAAAAGTTGCGCAACAGCCATGGCGAATGCCCCAGAAACAGGCTGAGCGTGATGATCGCGTAGGTGAAGGTGACGAGGAACAGCCGTTGCGGCAGCTCATACCAGCCAAACGCACTGCGCAGGATCTCCATGCTCAGCAGCAGCCAGAGCGCTGCCAGCCCCCGCACGGCGAGAAAGTCCTTCACAAAAGCAAAGCTGCCGACCAGAACTACGGCAAAGAGCCCGAAGATCAGCGTGCTGTAGCTACCGAAGTCGGCCGGCGAGAGGTGCAGCATCTTGTAGAGAAACCAGACGCCCGCCGTGCCCATGAGGATGTAGCTCGCCAGAGGGCTCCGGGGGAAGGCTTCCACCGCCCGCTGCCAGCCGGGGCGGTTCAGAAAAAAGAGGATGCCGAAGACCAGGAGCACCAGCCCGGTAAGGAATGTGGTGGGGGCGAGCGATAACGTCATGGGTTCGAGCCTAGCAGAACAGGCCTCGGACAGCTTGGAAAGCCAAAAGCACGCACAGCCCTGCGTTGACAGCCCGAGATGGCCGCGATACGACCTGATGCAGATGGCATCTGCCCTTGTTGCATAGACGTTCTCCGCGACCTGCACGTTCACGCTTCGGTCGTGAAACGCGTTGCGGAGTCAATGGCGCGCATCACCACGCGCCCGGTAGTCTCAGCGGTCGTTCCCCTGAGGCTGAGTTTCGATGCAACCCAACCATGATGCCTTTACACGAAGCGCCCACGTGCGGCGCACCCCAGCACGCCCCCATCGTCTGCTGTCATTGCGGCAGGCCGTTTCCGACCGACGCTCCCGGCACGCGCCACCGCAACCACTGCCCCTATTGCCTCTGGAGCTTGCACCTCGACATCGTGCCCGGTGATCGGGCCGCCGACTGCCATCAACCGATGGAGCCCGTCGGTGTCGCGCTGAGGCCCGATGGAGAGTGGTTGCTCGTCCACCGCTGCCAACGCTGCGGAGTGGTACGCCTCAACCGCATCGCGGGTGATGACGACGAACGGGCACTGCTCGCACTGGCCCTGCGGCCGCTGCGCCAACTGCCCTTCCCCCTGCTCGTATGAGGCTGGGCTCGGCCCGCCGTTCAGGCCATCGCGGCCACGGCGGGTGCTTGATCCCCGGCGAGGACGAGCTCGCCCTTCACCACGGTGGTCGAGTGTTCGTGCACATACACCGGCACGATCTGCCCGACCAGACGCTCTTGCGCCGGGAAGATCACCTTGCGGAAGCCCGGGTTGCGGCCCATGTAAAGGCCGTCGCCCTTCCGCGCCTTGCCCTCTACCAAGACCGATTGCACGGTGCCGACGAGCGACGCGTTGCGCGCGAGCGAGTGCCGCGAAAGGACTTCGAGCAGCTCCTTGTTGCGCACGTCCTTTGCGCCTTCGGGTACGTCGTCGGGCATGTCCGCCGCCTTGGTGCCCGGACGGGGCGAGTAGCGGAAGATAAAGGCCATGTCGAAGGCCAGTTCGTCAAAGACGGCGCGCGTCTGGGCAAAGTCGTCTTCTGTCTCCCCCGGAAAGCCGACAATCACGTCTGTCGAGAGGCAAATGTCCGGCCTGACCTCACGCAGCTGGTGCACGATCTCGCGGAAGCGGCGCACCGTGTAGGGTCGGCGCATCTGCCGCAAGATACGATCACTGCCGCTCTGCAAGGGCAAGTGCACATACGGCATCAGCTTTTCCAGGCGCCCGTAGGCCTCGACCAGGTCACGCTGGAAGCCGCGGGGGTGGGGGGACGTAAAGCGGATGCGCTCGAGCCCGTCGATTGCGTTCACCCGCTCCAGCAACTGCACAAAGGGGCTGATGCCGTTGCGGTAGGGGATCTGGCGCATCCCATAGCTGTTCACGATCTGGCCCAGCAGCGTCACTTCCTTGGTCCCGTTGGCCACGAGGCTTTCCACTTCGGCGCAAATGGCGTCCATCGAGCGGTAGCGCTCCGGGCCACGCGTCTTGGGTACGATACAGAAGCTACAGTGCATGTTACAGCCTTGCATGATGCTGACGAAGGCACTGATCTGGCGCTCCCCCTGGCTGTGATCCTTGATCGTCTCCTCGCTACCGCTCTCCTCCTCGAGCTCCACCAGCGTCTGCGGCTTGGGGCCCAGCGCACGCTCGGTCGCGATCACGCGGTCGAGCAAGTCCGGCACCCGGTGAAACTTCTGCGTGCCCACCAGCAAGTCCAGATCCGGCAGACGGTCGACCAGCTCCTCGCCGCGGTTCTGCGCCATACAACCCATCACGCCGACGCGGAAGTTGGGGTTCTCGCGCTTGCGCCGCACCAGGTGGCCCGCCTTGCCGATCGCCTTTTGCTCGGCCTGGTCACGCACCGCACAGGTATTGAGCAACACGACGTCGGCGTCATGCTCACTGTCCACGATCGAATAGCCGCGGACCCGCAACATCTCCGCCACTGCCTCCGAGTCGCGCTCGTTCATCTGGCAGCCGTAGGTCTTGATGTAAACGCGGTTCATCGCTCGAAAAAAGGAAAAATTCGAGCATGCCCGAGATCGCCTTCTATTGTCAATCGCGCGGGCATACACCTATATTCCAACGACTAAACATGAATATTCTGTACGCTTTCTTTAATGATTGTTGGTTTTCAGTCGATCTGACTGAGTGCGAGCATTCATGGCCCTGTCTGGTTTGAGCTACAAGCTTCACCCCACCACGACAGCGCTTCTCAACTTCAGTGAGGAGGCAATTGTCGTGGTCATTCGAGATATAGAGGCCCGCCAGTGGTATTTGGCGGGGGCCTCCGCATCTGCTCGCAACCTTCTGGAGCTTAATGACTTCCAGGATTGGGATCCTGAAAACATAGAACCGGTCGACCCAATCCCGTTCCACGAACTGCTGGAAGAGGCCTCGGCTTCCGATTCAGGCATGAAGCTTACCGCCAAGGTCGGTCGGCAACACTTTCAACTTCACCTCCAGTCCTGCCCGGAAGGCGTCCTCGTCAAGGCTACTACGCACCAGCAGGGCCTCACGATCGACCAGCAGCGCGTCGTTCTGGCCATGGACTCGCTCTACGAAGGTCTGTGGGACTGGCCTGACGTATCCGAAGAGGAGATGTGGTGGTCCGACCGTTACTACGGCCTGCTCGGCTATGAGCCCAGTGCGCTGCCGCCCACGGCCGAGACCATTCGCAGCCTGGTCCACCCGGAAGACAGGGCCCGGATTCGCGCCTTCGTCGTCCAGCACATTGAGGAAGGCGGCAGCTCGAGTTGCGATTACCGCATCTTGACCAAAGACCGCGGCTATCGCTGGTTCCGCGCCCGTGCCTCGGTGGTGCGGAATGAAGACGGTTCAACCCGCGTCATCGGCACCATCAGCGACATTCATGAGCAATACGTGATGGAGCAGGAGCTGCGGTTGACCAAGGAACGGCTGGAGCTGGCGCTGGATGCCTCCAACGACACCGTCTGGGACTACTACGATCTCAACCGCGACCGGCTGTGGCTCTCCGATCACATTTGCGAGTTGCTCCAGATACCGTTGGATCAAAAGCCCCGGAGCCACGACGATCTCTTCAAGTACATCCACCCAGACGATCTGGACCTCGCCCGGAATTGCCTCGAGGAACTTTTCGCCAGCGGTCAGGACCTCGCCTTCGAGTGTCGCCTGCAGTGCGGCGATCAATGGCGCTGGGTCAGCTGTGTCGGTCGGGTCGTGAGAGACGCCCACGGCCACGTTTCCCGCGCCATCGGTACGATTTCGGACATCCACAACCTCAAGGCCTCCCAGCTCCAGGTCGAGCAGACCAACGAGCGACTCGAGCAGCGGGTACAGCACCGCACGCAAGAGCTGGAAGACGTCAATTCGGCCCTGCGCGAGGCTCTGAAGCGCGAAGCCGCGTCCAGCCGCGAACTGGCCCTGAACGAGCGCCGGCTAAGGATGCTGACCGACGCCGTCTCCTCCATCATCTGGACAACCGACAAGGCAGGGAACTTCGTGGAGCCCCAGCCCTCGTGGCAAAACTATACCGGCCAATCCGAGACGGATGCCGCGGGCAAAGGCTGGCACCGTATGATCCACGAAGACGACGCAGAACACTTCCTGCGCGAATGGAAAGAGAGCCTGAGCGAGGTGAAGGCCTTTGCCTCCGAATGCCGCATCTGGTGCAACGATACGCGCCGTTACCGCTACTTTGCCGTCAAGGCCCTGCCATTGCTGCGGGGCGAGGCCAATGTGCTGGAATGGGTCGGCAGCATGACCGACGTGCAGGCCCAGAAGGAGCACGAAAAGCAACTGCACAACTACGCCCGCGAGCTCCAGGCCCGTAACGAGTACCTGCAGGAGTTCGCCTACGCCGCCTCCCACGACTTGCGCGAGCCGTTGCGCAAGATTCAGGCCTACTCCAATCTCTTTAACGAGGAGTTTGGCGAGGAGCTGCCCGAGGAAGGCACAATCTACCTCGAGAACATGCAGCGGGCCGCCGGCCGGATGGAAAAGCTGATCGACGACCTGCTGCAGTACTCGCGCGCTTCCACCGCCAGCTTCGAGCCGGAGCAAGTCGACCTGCAGGAAATCCTCAGCGAGGTGTGCGAGGTTCTGGAGTTTACCATCCGCGAATCGGAGGCCAGCATCGAGATCGCAGAGCTGCCCAGCGTGCCGGGCCAGCCAACCCTGCTGCGACAGCTATTCCAGAACTTGATCAGCAATGCGCTCAAGTATCGGCGCAACGAAGTCAGGCCGCAGATCGAGGTGAGTGCGCGCACCGAGGTGGAACCGCCCGAACCCGGGGGCAGCCCCAAGGCCTGGCACGTCGTCTCCATCCGCGACAACGGCATCGGTTTCGACCCCAAACACGCCGAACGCATCTTCAAACCCTTCCGCCGTCTGCACACGCGCCAGCAGTACGAGGGCACCGGCATCGGCCTGGCCATCTGTCGCCGCATCGTCGAAAGACACCGCGGCCGCATCGAAGCCTCAGGTAAACCGAATGCTGGATCTACATTTACTATTTACCTCCCCGCCTTCTAGGACCAATGTTTTCCCCTATAAATGCTTCAACCAAGGCACGGGAGCTTCTGCCCGTGCTGGTGGTCGATGACGATGCAGACGATTGCATGTTGATGCGCAAGGCATTTGAACGCAACGATTACCCCAACCCTCTCACGTTTCTTAGCAACGGCGAGGAGCTACTGCATTTTCTGGACGCTCAAGAGCGGAAACCGCGCGGCTACGCACCCGCCCTCATCATTCTGGACCTGAACATGCCCGTAATGGATGGCCGCGAAACCTTGCAGGAGTTGAAGGCCGATGAGCGTTTTCGCCGCATCCCGGTCATCGTCCTCAGCAGCTCCAACGCGCCGGAAGACGTGATCCGCATGTATGATCTGGGCGTCAACGCCTACATGACCAAGCCGGTGACTTTCGAGGCGCTCGTGCATACCGTGCGCTGCCTCGGCGAGTACTGGTTGAAGCTCGCCTTAGTCCCCTTAAGCTAAAGCTAACCCTTTCGCCTCTCCCACACCCTATGGAATCACCGGTCATCCGTCTCCTCCTGGTCGAAGACGATCGTGAAGACGTTTTTCTCTTTCGCAAGTTGTTGAACAAGATCCGGCCGCTCCGGTTCGAGCTTGTCGTATGCGAAACGGTCAAGGAAGCGCTCAAGGCGCTCGACCAACAACATTTCGACCTGATCATCAGCGACTTCGTCCTCGGACTCGAAAGCGGGCTCGACCTGCTGAAGCACCTGCGCAAGGACGAAACGTCACCGCCGGTGATCATGATCACGTCCATGGACCAGCGCGAGGTAGACATTGCCTGTATGCGCGCCGGGGCCAAGGAGTACCTGAAGAAGGGCACGATGACGGCCGAACTGCTCGACCGGACCATTCGCTACACCTTGCGCAATCATCAGGCCGGACAGGAGCTGAAGGCGGCGCTCAACGTGCGCGATCAGATGCTGTCCATCATCTCGCACGACATCTGCGCGCCCGTGGCCACGCTGCGCAGCACCTTCAAGTTTTGCGCCGAGCAAGTCGAGAGTCAGCCCGCGACCATGCTGAAGAAGTTCCTCGTGCGCGGCGAAAACAACGCCGAGCAACTGCTCGACCTGACGACCAAACTACTGCACTGGGCGCGCTCGCAGACCGACCACCTGGTCGTGGCGTCCGAGGCCATCGATTGCGAGGAACTGGTCGAGACGGTCGAAGCCGCCTTGACCCCGGTCCTGGAGTCCAAGGAGCTGACGCTGGTAAACGAGGTGGAGCCGGATACCATGGTCTACGCCGACCGCGAGATGACGGAGACGGTGTTGCGCAACCTTCTGAGCAACGCGATCAAGTTCTCCCACCTGGGCAAGCAGATCTACCTGACGATCTACCGCGATGGCGACGAAACCTGCCTGCTCGTCCGCGACGAAGGCGTCGGCATGCCGCCTGAATTGCGGGACAGCCTCTTCGATCAGCGCAAGAAGACCTCGCGCCCCGGCACGCGCAATGAAGCGGGCCACGGCCTCGGCCTGATGCTCGTCAAAAGCTTCATCCAACGCAACCACGGCTCCATCCAGGTCCAATCCGAGCCGGGAGAGGGCACCTCCTTTGAAGTCCGCCTGCCCAGCCACGTCCCGACCGCCGCAAGGAGCTAGGGCGCACCTGCGCTTGCCTGGTCCCGCACCCGAGCGCCTTTTCGTTTACGGGACGCTTCAACGCCACTTGCCTGCCGGGCAGCGATGGATGCAGGGGGCCCATTACCTCGGCCGCGCCCGGATCTGCGGACGTCTCTATCACCTTCCTGGCGCCGGTTACCCGGCGGCTTCGGATGAAAAGGGCTGGATCTGGGGCGACTGCTGGCAGATCGAGGAGGCCGACCAATGGCGCACGCTCGACTATTGGGAAGACCTGCGCTCACGCGATCACGAGGGCGTGAATCTCTATTACCGCCGCCCCGTGCCACTACACCCGGCCAGCGGCTCCGATCTGGGCCGGGCATGGGTATACCGGATGCGCATCGAGCGCATCCGGCAAATGAAGGGAATCCGGCTCACCGCCGGCGTCTGGCCGCCACGGCTGCCTTACGCCTGGTCGCTGCTGGCCTGACGGGTCGACTTCTTCGCGGCGGTTTTGCGCGCCGTCTTTTTAGCGGCCGCTTTCTTGGTCGTTGCCTTTTTGGCGGCGGTTTTCTTCGTCGCGGTCTTTTTGGTCGCCGTCTTCTTGGTGGCGGTCTTCTTTGCGGCCGTTTTGCGGGCAGCTTTCTTGGCCGCCTTTTTCGCCGGTGCAGGTGCCTCTTTGGGTTCCGCGGCGGGGGCCGGTTCTTCCTGGGGGGCGGGCTCCGAAGCCGGTTCAGCCGCCTTCTTTGCAGCGGTCTTCTTCGCCGCAGTCTTTTTGGTCGCCGTCTTGCGGGCGGCCTTTTTGGCGGTCTTGCGGGCGGCTTTCTTCGCCGGTGCTGCCTTTGCTTCCACCGCTTCCGGTTCCGGAGCGACGGCGGCAGGTTCGGGCTTGGCTGGTGCCGGCGCGGGAGATTCTTCGCGCTTCGACGGCTCCAGCTCGCCCGGCATCGGGGTGTACTGAGTCGTCACGCTCTTGCCCGGCACCTTGGCGAGGGCCTCGAGCGGATTCTTGGCGCGGAAAGTCGGTTCGGGCTTGGCGGCAGGCCCCTTGAGCGCAGCCGGGCGACCCTTGCGGCGGCGGCGACGGCTTCCGCCTTCAGCGGCCGGGACAGGTTGTTGCTCGTTAGCGCTTTCGCTGCTGGCGGCCTGGTAGGCACGCAAGGCATCCTGAGCGGAACGACCACCCGCAGGCTTCGCCTCTTCACCCGTCGGCGTGCTCGGGGCAGGCTCAGCAACGGGCTGCGGGCGCTGTTGGGCTTCCGGAGTGCGGGCCGGCTCGGCAGCCTTCGGTTCCTCCGGTTCGGCCTTGGGCGCTTCAGCCTTGGGTTGCGGCGCTTCCTTGGCGGCCTCGCGGGGACGGCGCTCCGACCGGTCTTCGCGACCACCCTGGCGAGAGCGGCGATCATCGTCCCGCTCACGGCGCGGCTTACGCTCGCGACCCTTGTGTTCGAGACGCTCTTCCTGCTCCTTGCGCTCCTGACGTTCACGCGGGTGCTTGCCCTGGCGACGCGGTTCGCGCGGCTCACGACGGTCATCCTGAGGCTCGCGCTGGCGCTCCTGGCTTTCCATCTGCGGTTCGGCGCGAGCGGGCTCAGACTGTTGGGCTTCACGCTTCGGCTCGGACTTTTCGACCGGTGCCGGCTTTTCGCCTTCCGCCTGCTTGTCCTGCGTCTCTTCCCCGCCTTCGCTGCCGCGATCGCGGTTCTTGCGGCGGCGACGACGGCGGCGGCGCTTCTTGTCGCGGCCGGTATCGCCTTCCTCGGCGTTGCGCTGGTCAGGCTGCTGCTCGGTAAAGTCTTCGGACTCCAGCAACTCCTCCGCCTCGATCTCTTCGCGCGGGACGGTGTAGGGGATGGGTTGCGGGTCGGGGTAGGGGATCTCGCGGACCGGCACCAGCGGCTCTTCCACGATGCGCTGCGGGCGGATGACCAGATCGGTCACGATGTTGCCGGAGCGGTTGCTCAACACGTCGGCCACGGCCTGTGCGACCATGTTGGGGTCGATCGCGCTCTGCGGGCGGCGCTCGTTCGGGGTCGGCGCATCGGCCGGGCGCCAGCGGTTGGGCATCGGGCACACGTTGGTGACCTTCACGCCGTAGTCGCGCAGCTCACTGAAGAGGGCCTCGCCCATCCAGCGCAAACCACCGGCCGAAGCCGCACCCACGGGGCCACCGCGCGCCGTCTCCGGATCCGAGGAGCCGATGTTGACCACGTAGCCCTGCATCCGGCACAAGCCTTCGAGCACCGTGCGGGTGATCACAAGCGGGCACAGCAGGTTCACGGCGAGGCAGCGTTGCAGCTCCGGGCCGGTCACCTCGTGCCAGTCCTGGCGGGGGACCATCTTGGCGTTATTGACGACCACATATATGGCGTCTTCTTCCTCCAGGATTTCACGTGTGCAGCGTTCAACTGCGGCAGGGTCGCTCAGGTCACAGGAGACCGGGCGGAAGTCCACATTGTTGAACGGCATCTGCGTGTAATTGCCGCCAAGGCCATAAACGCGAAAGCCTAACTCCAGGAGCTTGCGGGAAATCGCGGCGCCAAGGCCGGTCGAAGCTCCGGTAACGATTGCTACGTCCATACGAAAAACAAAAACAGAAAAGTGCAGTCCGACAGGAGATCGCGGGGTAGATCTACCACCGCCGGAGATAGCATGGAAAAAGCGTTGTTAGCATGGACCGAGGGCAAATGCAAGCCGGTGATGCCTCGCAGGTTGCCTTCGACACGCATTTTCCTCTCCACGGCGGCTATGCGCGCCGCTTGATTTGCCGGATCACCCAGCCCAACAGCGGGATATGCTGGTAGAAGTGGCTGCCCGAATCCCAGAAATCGTAATGCAGGGCCACGCGCCCATCTCCGCCGAAGCGGATGTGCGACATGCCGACCGATTCGGTGGTGTGGCGGCTGAAGAGCTTCCACGTAATGGCCATGTTCCAGCGCAAATACCAGTCGTGGCCGTGCGGCACCGCCTCCTGGATCTCGATCCGCACCGCTTCGGCCTTCTCCGCCGTCCGCGCAAAGTAGTCCCGGATGGCCGCATTGCCGATGCGCGTGGTCAGCGTGTCGTAGAGGATCGCGGCATCGCCGTAGACATCACAGGCCTGGGCGCGGACCTGGTCCGGTTTCAAGTCGCGCATAAACTCACTGAAACGGGTCAGCGCCGCCTCGGCTTCCGCGCTTTCGGGATGGAGGGTGCCGACCTGCTCAGGGGTCGTACGGCGCAGCATTTCGGTATAGTCCACGACCAGAATCTAGCACACGCCTGCCGTTGCGCCGACCGAATCGGCTGAATGGCGCTAATAGCGGTGCGAACGGCCCAGATAGCCGAGCATCCAGACTTCGGTCCACATGCGGAACCGGCCTTCCGCGCTGATGCGCCCCTGTTGCTCTTCCTGCTCCTCGCCGTCGCTGAGGAAGCCGAGCTGACGGTTCAGGCGCTCGAGCGTGCGCTGATCGTTGTTGATCATCGTCTGCGGATCGACCTCCAGGGCCACAAACGGGCCGCCGTGGGCGTCCATGCGCTCGAGGTGACGCTTCCAGAGACCCGGCAGGCTACGCTTCCAGGGGCGGCGCTCAAGCAGCCACTTCTCGGGGTAAAAACCGCCGTAGGGCATGAAGACGTTGTCCGTGATGACGCGTTCGCCGTCTTCGGTGATCGAGTGCAGGGCGTAGCAGGTAAGGATCTGCTGCCGCGCGGTCGGCATAAAAAATACGTGCAGGCGGATGCTGTCGTCTTCGTTACGGTAGATCGATACGCGTTGCAGCTCCTGCTCGCCCGCGCGGGTCACGAGGGCATCCACGCGGTGCAGGTCCTGGTGGCGCAGCCAGTTGCGCAATTCGATAAAGCGCTTCTGGCTCGGCCATTCGTCGCCGCGGCGGTTGGTCTCGAAACGCGGGAAAAGGGGTAGCTCACTGTGGCTGATCGCGTTGATCGCCATCCAGTTGTAGCCTGTCTCCAGCAGAAACCAGCCAAGGAAGCAGACCGCGATCAGCGCCCAGAACGGGTAGTCCTGCGAGATGCTGTAGATCATGGATGCTCCGATCACGGCGATCGAGATCCAGCGCAACCAGCGGCTGAACACGGCCAACACGAGGGAGCCGGAGCTCTGCGCCCAGCGGCTGACCGCGAGCGTCAGGAGCACTGCCAAACCGGTTGCCAGAAGGGCCCAGCTGGCCGGATCGGTGGAGGCTACATCAGTACCCATAAACGATAAAATAGCCGTCCTCGCCGCCTTGGCAATGATGGACCCAGGGTTTGCCTCAGGTGAGGCGCAGCGGCATGATCACGCAAAGGAAGCTGTCCGGCGTGCGGATGACGCCCGGGCTGAGCTCGTCCTTGAACTCGAAGATCACTTCGTCGCGGGTCAGTGCCTTGAGTGGCTCGATGATGTAATTCGGGTTGAAGGCCACCGTGACGCCCGGGCCGTTGTACTCGACCAGCAGGGTGACGTTGGAATTGCCGAACTCGCTGCTCTCGCCCGTGATCTCGAGCGTATTGTCGTGCACGTGGACCTTGATCGCGTGATTCTTGTCCGTCGTGACGAGCGCCGCTCGACGCACACAGCTGAGGAACGACTCGCGATTGACCTTCAGGTGCTGGTCGTTCTCCTTGGGGATCACCTGGCGGTAGTTCGGGTACTTGCCCTCGACCACCTTGGAGACCAGGTAAATGTTATCCATCAGCCCCTTGTCGTCGCTGTCCGTCGCGCTGCTGATCTCGAAGGCGACCTGGCGATCGTTGAAGGCGATGCGCACGGTCTCGCCCTGGCCGAGCAGACGCTCGACCTCCGAGACGGTCTTGGCGGGGAGGATCAGGCTGCCGGCATTCTCTTCCGTCACTTCGAGCTCCTTGCTCATGACGGCGAGGCGGCGGCCGTCGGTGGCCGCGAGGGTCAGCTTCTCGTCCTCGAAATTGAAGTAGACGCCGTTCATGATGTAACGGGTCTCGTCGGACGACTGGGCGTAGGAGACGCTCTTGAGCATGCGTTCCAGCTCATCCTGGCGCAGCATGAAGCTGTGCTGGTCCGCGAAGGTGGGCAGCGGCGGAAACTCGTCGGCGCTGATGCCCATGATGCGGAAGGTGGACGTACCGGAGCTGATCTTCGCCTGCTGGTTGGAGTAGGTCTCCACCTCCACATCGAGGCTTGGCAGGTCGCGCACGATGGTGGCGAGCTTGCGGACGGGCAACGTGATCGTGCCCTTTTCCGTCACCTCGCTGCGGATCTGACAGCGGATCCCCAGATCGAGGTTGGTCGTCGTCAACGTGATGTGGCCGTCCTCTGCGTTGATGAGGACGTTGCTCAGAATCGGCATGGTGGCGCGGGTGCCAACGACGTTGAGCACCTGCTGCAGGCCGCTGGTAAAGTGGTCGCGGTTGATCTTGAACTTCATGCGGTCAACGACAAATCGAGGGTAAAGGGACTCAAGAACAGGGTACGGGGCAGCCCCGTGCTCTTTCCCTCACCATCATGATGAGGATACAGCAGTGGCAAGCTTTTTTGTTTTCGGGCGGTACCGGCCAGTACTGGGATATATAGGGATTTCTTATTTAAAGGTACCGTCTTCTTCTTCTGTACGGTGAATAAGTGGGGATAGTTGCGGAAGTACCTCCAAAGGATCGTTTTAAAGATCCCCTTGTGCGGTGAGCAACTGCACCAGCAAGTTTCCAACAAGGCGTGAACAAGAATAACCCCGAGGTTATTCACAGCTTACTCCCATGTTTTTCGGCTGCTTGTACCTCACCCGATGTGAGCAATTACCATTTGAGGGTGGCTTCCAGGTACTTCCAGAAGCTGGCGTCCTTTTCGGCCAGTACCTCCTCCGTCAGCGGGCGGTTGTTGCGGAAGAGGAAATCCGCGATCGTGTGCTGGTGGAGGATGTAGTGGGCGTAGAGGGTCGAGCCTTTCACTTCGAAGTAGCAACGAAAGTCGCCGGCCGCCAGGCGGTAGAACGTCTTTCCGTCGCGACTGAACTCGCGGATCTTTTCGCTGTGGCGTTGCAAGGCCTCTTCGTTGAGCTCGCTCATTTCGCTGACCATGTGGAGCTGGTCGTCCACCGGCAGCTCATTGAGCATCTTCATCGCCTGGTCGCTAAACGTGACCTGGTAAAAGCCACTGGCTCGCCGGCCTAGCGTCTGATAAGAGGACTGCGGTGTAGAATCGGAAGTTGGCATGGTATCGTTGAGCATATACTCTGCCGCATGCTTCGCAAGTGCTGACGATGCCTGCCACAATTTCGTTGCGCGGGCGTCATGAGCTTCTTGTTGTGGCGGTATGGACGCCTTTGCTGAGTGGACGTTAGGGCCGTATTCCGCGCGGGAGCTCATCTTGAGCTTTTTCTTTGTCCTGGCGGGCCTTGTGTTTCGCGGGGTCTTTACCGGCATCATCATGCGCACGGCCAAGGCGCTCGCCAGCCGTACCCGCACGGAGTACGACGATCGGTTGATCCATGCGCTGGAGAAGCCGCTGACGATGTTCTTTCCCATCCTGGGCGTCTACCTGGCCTTCATGATCCTGTCGCTGGACGAGGAGTGGGCGCGCATGGCCAGTCTGCTCTTTCGCGGTCTCACCATGATGCTGGTCTTCTGGGCCCTGGTGAAGGTGGTCGACGTCCTGATCGACATGGCGATGCACCTCAGTGGGGGGACCGACAACAGTTTCTACGGGTTCGCCCCACTGGTGAAGAAGAGCCTGCGCATCTTTCTCATCGTGTTGGGTATCGTGATGGTGGTCGACAATCTCGGGTACGACATCGGCGGCATTCTGGCCACCCTCGGGATCGGGGGGGCGGCACTCGCCTTTGCCGCCAAGGACACCATCGCCAACCTTTACGGCTCCGTCGCACTGGCTCTCGATCGCCCCTTCAGAGTGGGAGACTGGATCCAGGTGAGTGATGAGGTCGACGGCGACGTGGAGGAAATCGGCCTGCGTTCGACCAAGGTCCGCACCTTCCCCAAGACGGTCATCTCGATCCCGAACAGCGTGCTCGCCAACGCCGTGATCAACAACTGGTCGCGCATGCCCAAGCGCCGGGTCAAACAGGTTGTGGGCGTGACCTACGAGACCAGCCCGGAGACGATGAACCAGCTGGTCGAGGCCATCCGCCAACTGCTGAAGGAAGACGAGGGCGTGCAGCAGGACTTCATCCTGGTCAGCTGGACGGACTTCGGGGCATCGAGTCTCGACATCCTCGTCTACTATTTTACCACCACGACGGCCTGGGTCGAATACATGGACGTGCGCCAGCGCATCAACACCAAGATCGCCCAGACAGTGGCCGAACACGGCAGCAGCGTGGCCTTCCCCACCCGGACGCTGCATTTCGCGCGCGATGAGTGGGAGCAGGCCAATGGGGGCCAACAGTTGCCGGCAGACCACGGCCCGCAACTTCCGCATTGATCCCACAGTCGGAGTGTCCTAACGTTTCATCCGCATGCCCGCCCGTGCCGCACTCTACACCGCCTACCACGCCGAAGACATCTGGGCGGTGGTCGAGGCCTGGTGTCGCACAAATCGGCTGAGTTTCGCGCCCCCGGAGAAGCCGGACGTCGTCGTCGCGCCCTCCCGTGCCGCCGCCGCGGCCCTCAAGGTGCGCTTGCTCGATGCGGGTATCGGCTTCGTGGGCCTGCAATTCTGGACGCCCAGCGATCTGCGGCGTCACCTCGTCGCGCACGACTTTGGCGAGAAGACCCTGGCGACGCGTGAAGACCTGCAACTACTGGCCGCGCTGGCCCGTCCGGAGCTGCCCGACGATGCGGCCCACGGAGTAGCGCCCGCCCCGGATGCCTGGCTCAGCGCCTGGGATGAACTGGCGACGGCGGGCTGGGGCAGCGACGCCTTTGCGGTCGACTTTGCCGCGCAATGGGCCAACCAGTACGCGGCTCTGCTCCGCCAGACGGATTTGCTGACCGCCCCGCTGGCGGAGTGGCAGTTTGCCGAGGCCGCGCCCGAGGAACGCCCGTTGGGCCAGGTGCTGCTCGTAGGCTTTACCGCGGCTCACTTGCGCTGGCAGACGTTGCTGCGCGGCGTGCTGCGTCAGGCCGATGAAGTGATTCTGGCCCTGCCGACACCCGCGCCGACCGATCTGGGCCAGGTCTGGTGGGGCACTTGGGAGTCGCTGGCGGGCGAGGCGCAAGTGGTCAGTCAGCCCGAATTGCCGCCACAACCGCTCGAGCCTCTGACGCAGGCGCTCGAGACCGGCAGCGTCCTGGGCGGCCCGGTGCCGCTGGAGCTGAATCTGGCGCGCACGTTGACCGAAGAGGCCGAGCTGGTGACGCGTCAGGTGCTGCATTGTCTGGAGGATCCGGAATGTGCGCGCGTCGGCGTGTTGCTGCCGGGCAGTCACGGGCTCGCCCGGCTCGTCGCACAACGCCTGCAGGACCTCGAGGTGCCGCATCACGATACCTTTGGCTTTTTTGCGGCCCCCAATATCGAGCAACGCCTCTTCAACCGCTGGGTGGCGTGGCAAGAGACGCGACGGCTGGATGAGGCGGAGGCCTTTTTCTCCCTGCTGGTGGAACACCGTCTGATCGACGCTACGACCTTTGCCCGTCTGCGCCGTCAGTGGGAAAACGCGGCGGGGGCGTTGATCAGCGACGACTATGCGCTCGCCCGCGAATGGCTGCGCGTGACCGAGGCCGATCCGCACGGGCTGGAGCACCTCGACGCCTGGCCTTTGCTCGAAGACCGGGCAACCTGGAGCAGCTATGTGCAGCAGGCCGGCATGAGTCTGGAGCAGTTGGGCTGGCGGGAGCCCTTCGACGCCCTGGTCGAAAAACGGCCGGGTCTTGCACAACTGACCGCTACCTGCGACCGCGAGACCTTCCTGCGCTGGCTGGCCGAGAGCCTGCGCACGCCGGGGCGTCAACGCCAGACCTGGGGCCGTGACGCTTTTGCGCGCGTGCAGTTGCTGGACTACCGGGAGGCCGGCGGGCAGGTCTTCAGCCACGCGATTCTCGCCGGGCTGGCCGATGGCCAATGGCCACCACAGGAGCCGGAAACCGCCTTTTTGACCGATCATGACCGGCGGCGCCTGAATCAGGAAATCGTGGCGATGGGCACCGCCGGTGAAGGCCAACTCGCCCTGCTGGGCGAACGCGGGTTCCTGCCGACCTTTTCCGACCGGCGCATCCTCGCCCGGGAGTCCCTGCTGGAGGTGTTGCGGCAGACGACGGTGCAGGCCTATGCCAGCTGTACCGCGCACCGCGACCGGGAGGTGGGCGAACCGTTGCAACCGGGCGAATGGTTCTGGGAGCTCGTCTACGCGCAAGATGGCCGACTCTGGAAGGACGCCGAGCTCGCCCGTCAGCAAGCCATCACCGCCCGCCGCTGGCTGGAGGCCTCACTGGAGACCGCCTCGCCGCCAGACAACGAATTGACTCCGGTGGCGGCCACGGGCGAGGCGGCCCGGGCGCGTCTGGATCCGCAGCAACCGTTTGGCGCGTGGGACGGCGGTTTCGCGCAGCCTCCGGAAACGCCCCTGATCCTCAGCGCCGGCACCTGGGAACGCGTCTTGTCGGCCCCGGCCGAAGTCTGGATGCAGCACATCACCGGGTTGCAACCGGGCAGTCGCCTGCAGGATGCGGCGGCGGATTACCGCGTGCGCGGCATCTGGGTGCACCGCTGGCTGGAATCGGTGGTGCGCGCTGCGGCCGAAAGCGGGCTGCCGGACGATTACGCTACCCCTTTGCGTGCATTTGCCCAGCGGGAGCGCCTGCAGGCCGAACAAACGTGGCAGCGGCTGCAGCGGGCCCGCCCCGTGATCTGGCCGAGCGTCTGGCAGGAATCCTTGCGCATTGCCGAGCACTGCGGGCGCTTGCTGGCGTCGATCGACTCCGGTTGGCAGGCGGTACCGGAATACGCATTACCCAAGCGCGCCCAGGCGGTGCTCGGCGGCGTGCAACTGCCGATCAGCGGGCGCGTCGACTTGCTGCTGCAACGCGGGGGCGCGAGCGGCAAAGAGTATTGGATTATCGACTACAAAACCGGTAAGCGCAAAGCCCTGCGGCCCAAGGATGCCCTGAAGGGCGAGAGCCTGCAGCTGATGCTCTACGCACTCGCCCTGCCGGCAGCGGGGGCGCCGACGCGCATTTCGCTGTTGTCTGAACAGGTCGAGGACATCGGGCAAATCCAGTCGACCGACCTCGAGGATCTGCAGCCGCTGCTGGAAGATCTGGCGCAGGCACAGCAACGCGGCGTCTTTGGCTTCACGGGTCCAACGCGTAGCCAATACCGCTACGAGGGCACGTATCCCTTCGCCATTTTGCCGCTGCCCACCTGGGTCTTGCAGGCCAAGTGGTCCCGCACGCACCCTCACCTTCCCTTCCCCGCCTGATGCAACTGGCCGACCAACTTTCGCGGGACCGCTTTGTGGCGGAGCACGACCGCAACTTCTCGGTGCTGGCACCGGCCGGGGTGGGCAAGACCACCTCGATCGTCAACCGTATCGTGTCGCTGGCCGAATACGCCGCCGCACAGGGCGAGTCGCTGCGCAGCCTGGTGGTGGTGACCTATACGCGTGCGGCGGCGGACGAAATGTACCAACGCGCCAAATACGCTTTGGTGGAACGCGGAGCCGGTCCACGTGCGCTGGGCGAACTTGGGCAGGCCTTTTTCGGCACGATCCACAGTTTCTGTCTGCGCCTGATCCAGCTGCACGGCTGGCGGCTCAACCTGCCCGCGCAGCTCGACATGCAGGCGCAGGACGACGAGATCTGGGAGGCCTTCCGCCGGGAGGTATCCGGGGTGCTCGATCCCGCTCCGGAGCGCTGGCGCACCGGCCTGGCGGCGCTCGGTGCGGTGCCGCTGACCTTCAAGCTGGCCCGTGAACTGAACCCCGAGACGCTGGCCCTGACGCCCGATCCCGAGGCCGCGCTGGCGAGGCTGGGGCCGCCGCCAGAGGTGAATTTACAGGCGGTGCGGGCCGCCGGGGGCCGTGGCAAGAAAGAGACGCAGGAGGCCTACAAGCGCCAGTTGCAGCAGTGGCAGGCGCGTTGGGAGGCGTTACTGGAGAATCGTGAGCGCCCGCCCGAGGAAGCCCCTTCCTTGCCGCTGCCGGAGGTGAGCAGTGGGGGCAAGGAGATCGTGGGCGCGGCTTTTGAGGCCTGTGCGCCCCTGCAGCAGTGGTTGGAAAATGCGATTTTCCCCTTGGCTGTGCTGCTGGCGCGTCGCTACCAGAACTTCAAGCTGCAGCGTGGCGGCGCCACTTTCGACGATGCCATTGCGCTGGCCTTTGAGCTGGTCCGGCATCCGGAATCCGTGCGCGACATTCGCCGGCAGGGCTTTCAGGTGTTGCTGGACGAGGCGCAGGACACCGACCCGCTGCAGTTCCGCATCCTGACGGAGATCGCGCGCCCCGTGAATGCGCCCGAAATGTGGGCTGACGGCGCGAATGACGGGCCCGTGCCCGGTCGCTTCTGCATGGTGGGGGACCCGCAACAGAGCATTTACAGTGAGCGGGCTGACCTCGGCTTTTACCGCGCCTTGCACCAACGTCTGCTGGACTTCCCCGGTGGCGAAGAGCTGCGGTTTCAGGTCACCATGCGCTGCCAGCAGGCGGTGGTCGATACGCTCAACACCCTTCTGCCCGCCGTGCTGACCGGTGGGGAAGGGCCGCAGAGCCAGGTGCCCTATATTCCGCTCGAAGCCCGCCCGGATGCCACGCCTGGGCAGGTCGTGCGGCTCGCGCTGCCAGACCCGGAGGATGCGAAGCCGGACCTCGACCGGGCTTACGCCAACGCGCTGCTGGATCAGGTGCTGGCGTTCGATCTGGAGGCCTGGCGCGCGCGCAGCTGGAGTCAGGTGGCGCTGTTGTGCCCGCGCAACGACTGGTTGACGCCGCTGGCGCGCGAGCTGCGGCACCGCGATGTGCCGGTGCAGCTGCTGACGACGCGTTTGTTGCGACGCGATCAGGCGGCCTGGGCCTGGGCGGTGGCGGTGCTCGAGGTGGCGGCCAACCCGGAGAACGCCTTTGAATGCTACGGGGTGCTGCGCGAGGTGCTGGGCTTTTCGGATGATGCCCTGGCGACTTATGCGCGGCACTTCCGGCGTGACGCGCGTTGGCCGGCGGTACATCCCTTCAGTTTGCTGGCGCCGCTGCCGTGGGTCGATCACCCGGTGGGGCAGGCGTTGTTTGCGCTGCGGCGCCTCTGGGAGTCCTCGGCCGAGCTGCCGCTCTACCTGCGCGTGCGGGCCTGGTTCGACGGCCTGCAGTTGGGTGAGCGACTGGCGACCCTGCCTGAAGTCAAGGCCGAGGAGGTGGGAGCGGTCTTGCAGGCCATCTTGCGGCAGGCCGCCGAGGCCGAGGAGCAACGCCTGACCTTGCCCGAATGGGTGGCGGAGCTGCGTCGCTGGGTGGAGTTGGCGGCCGTCGAGGCGGGCGAGGAGATGACGGCCTGCAACCTGCTCACGTGCCACAAGGCCAAAGGACTGGGCTGGGATGCCGTGGTGCTGCCTTATTTCTTCCGTCCCGTTGGCTTTGTCGATCCCGCCTTCCCGCGCGTGCAAGCCGGTGAACGTGGGCTGGAAGTGGCGTTGTCGAGCCATTGGCAGCCCGAGCACTGGAAGGAAGAAAAAAACCGGCGGCGGGCCCGTGAGCTCGAGCGGCTGCTCTATGTGGCCTGCACGCGCGCCCGGCAGACGCTGGTCTTCGTCGACGACCAGGCGTGGATGAAAAAGACGGACCGCTCGCTCGGTGAAATGCTGCGCGTCGATACCGGCGGCCAGAACCGGACGCATTGGGAGGGTCTGCCCCAGCGCTTGACGCCCGACGCGGGGGAGACAGAGCAAGCCCCCGAACCCGAACCGGAGCCCGAGCTAGCGCCCGTGGCCCTGGATTTGACGGCGGCACGCGAAGGGGCGAAAGCCAGCTGGCGGCGGACCCTGCCCAGCTCGCTCGCCCGGCACGCCGCCCCGGAGGAGCATCTGCGAGAGCAGCGTCTGGCCAACGACTTTGAGCAGGAGACGCTGCAGTCGCCGCATGATCCCACCGCCTACGGCAACTGGTGGCACGAGACGATGGAACACACGCCCTGGGAGGATGCGCCCGAGGCCTGGCAGGCGCATTGGCAAGCCGCGCTCGAACGTGCACCGGATCGCGAGCGGGCGCAGCAGGAGCTCGACGGACTCGCGAATAGCGATTTTGCGCGGCAATTAGCAGCGCGGGAGCGCACGGTGCGCTGCGAGGTGCCCTTTCTCGACCCGGCGGAGAACGGCCTGGCCATGGAGGGCATCATTGACTGGCTGGGCCGGTTGCAAGAGCCGGAAGAACTCTGGCTGGTGGATTGGAAGACGGATTTGGCCTTGCCGGGCCAAACGATGGCAGCGTCCTTGGAGCAGCGCTACGGCCCACAGGTGCGGGCCTATCTGGCGGGCTTGCAGCGGCTACAGCTACCGACCATTCGCGGCTTCCTCTACTCCACCCGAGAGGCCGTTTTGGTAAAATTGGCATAACGGAAGTTCGTATATCTTGCCAAAGACTACGTATTTTCGCTATATTGGGTGCAGAAACTCCTTTAGTTGCTGAGCTTTTCTGAGGAGTTACCTTCTGATATATCACTAAAGTTCTTTAATTACCCTTAAGGACAACGATTTACTTACCGTGAAGCATTGGCTGCCGCAGTCCCTCATCGTCGCGCTGCTCTACTTGCTGGCGGGCGAAGCCACACTGTGGTTGACGGTGCCGGAGGGCTTGCAAGGCGTAGACTCCCTGGCGGCGCCGTTCTGGCCGGCGGCCGGTATTGCGTTGGTGGCTACGCTGTGGCGTGGGTGGGCGGTGCTGCCCGGCGTCTTTCTGGGGCAGTTGTTGATCAGCCTCATCGTGCGACCGGAAGCGTTGGGGCCCGGCGCCTTCACCCACGTCGTCGAGGCCATTCTGACTGCGTTCGGTCCGCTGGTCATGATGGCGGTCATCTACGTCTGGACGCGGTCGCTGATGAACCGCTCGGAGCGGCTGAACAACTTGAGAGACTGGCTGCAGCTGTATTTGATGGCGGGCCCGGCCGGGGCGGTGGTCAGCGCAACCTGGGTGACGCTGCTGCTCCTGGCCTTCAATCGGGCGGGGGTCGACTGGCGTTTCTGGGGGGCCTGGTGGTATGGCGACATGCTGGGCATGATCACGATGCTGCCCCTGGCGGTGATCCTGAAGCGTTCGAAGGGCCGGGATCGCCTTGGTTCCATTCTGTCGTTTGGCAGCTTGGTGGCGGGGGTGGTCTTGATCGTCGGCCTCGTCTTCTCCATCTACAGCCGTCAGAGCATCGAACGGCAGGAGCGACATTTTCAGGCCGAGATGCGCCTGATCACCGATGGGTTGCAGCGCGATCTGGACAATGCGGCGCAGGATCTGGAAATTCTGGCCCATCATTACGATGCCTATCGCCAGCTGCCGCTGGATTTGTTTCGAAATGTGGCCGCTCAGGTGCGCGATTCGATCGGCAATCTGCAGGCGGTGGCCTGGATGCCGCTGGTGCAGCCGAAGGACGTCCAGGCTTTCGAGACGCAGCAGTCGTCGACCTGGGGGCGCGATTATGAGATTTTTGTCCGCGATGCTGACCGCACGCTTTACCAGACAGCTGTGCAGGAAGCGCACACCCCCATCGCCTACACCTTTCCGATTGACGGGAATCTGCCGACGCTCGGGCTCGATGTGCTTCACCATTCGGTGGTGCGGCACGCGGTAGCCGACACGCTGCTGACGGGCGAGCCGCGCATGTCTCCGCCGATTGAGCTGGTGCAGGAGCGCAACCATCGCCGAGGGGTCGTCATTTATCTGGCGAGCCACCGTCTCGAGCACATGGACGAGCTGGAGGACTGGCCGACGGAGTCGGTGGCGCTCTTTTCGGTCGTCCTGCGCGCCGATGATGTCCTGGCGGGCATGACCGAAGCGCGTGGGCCTTACCCGTTCGAGCTTTTTGCCTACGATGTCACGCCGGGTTTCAAGCCGCAGCTGATCTCGGCCCTGGGCCCAAACGGCATCCTGCCGTTGTCCGACTCGATGAAAGAAATGGGCCTTTCCGGCAGCCACTTCAGCGAGTGGAAGGAGATCAACGCTTCGGGGCGGACGTGGCGACTGCTGCTGCGAGGAAAGGTGGAGCCGATTGCGTGGTTTGAGCAGACTTCTCCCCTGATCATCCTGCTCGGCAGCTTCGGCTTCTCGTCTTTGCTGGCATTTCTCTGCCTGGCGCTCTACCAGCGGCAGACGAGCATCGAACACCAGGTGGTGCAGCGCACCCAACAGCTGGAAGATGCCAAGGAGCGGGCCGAAGAGTTAATGGCGGCGAAAGCTACTTTTCTCGCCACCATGAGCCACGAGATCCGCACGCCGCTCAACGGCATTATCGGGACGAGCGAGATGTTGCGCGAGACGGAGTTGTGGCCGCAGCAGCGCGAGTTTGCGGAAATCATCCACCATAGCGCGCAGGTGCTGGTGGCGATCATCAACGATATCCTCGACTACAGCAAACTAGAGGCCGGCAAGCTCGAGCTCGATCAGCGGCCTTTCCGCGCCGGAGAGCTGGCCCGCAACATTGCGTCGATCTTTACCGTCACCGCCCGTAGCCGTGGAGTGGAGTTCAACCTCGAGATTCCGCGCAGCGATGAAGACACCGTGCTGGTGGGAGATCCGGGGCGGCTCAGTCAGGTCGTGATCAACCTGCTCGGCAATGCCCTGAAGTTTACCTCCATGGGGCACGTCACCCTGCGTTGCCTGCTGTCGCTGCTGCCGGAAGGCAACATGCGCCTGAGCTACATCGTGGAAGATACCGGCATGGGCATCCCCGAGGAAAAGCAGGAGAGCCTGTTCAAAGCCTTCAGCCAGGCTCATACCGCTTACGCGCGTCAGGGCACCGGCCTGGGGCTGGCCATCTGCAAGCAGTTGGCCGATGCGATGCAAGCCCGCCTGTGGTTCGAGAGCGAGGAGGGCAAGGGCTCGATCTTTTCCCTTGAAGTCGAATTGCCGACTGGCGATCCGGAGAGCCAGACATCCGCCGAAGGCTGGATGGAAAGCGTGCGCAGTATCACGGCCGCCCGGTTGCAGCCGCGCAGCAACGAGCCGATCGTACAGACCCGGCAGGACCCCGTGCTCAATGGCGATGCCCCGCCAATCCTATTGGTAGAAGACAACGAGGTGAACCAGCGCGTCGCCAGTCTCATGCTGGGCAAGCTCGGCTACAAGATCGACATCGCCCGGACCGGGGCGGAGGCTATCTCGCTCTGGAAGGAGCAGCGGCACCGCGTAATGTTGCTGGATTGCCACCTGCCGGACATCGACGGCTTTGAAGTCGCGCGGCGCATCCGGGAAGATTTCGACCCCCGCCACCTGCGGCCCATCATCGCCATGACGGCTCACCGTCTGGAAGGGGACCGCGAGCGTTGCCTCGCGTCCGGCATGGACGACTACATCAGCAAGCCCGTGCAGCTCGAAACGTTGCGCAGCTTGATGGAGCGCTGGATGCACCAGCACGAAAAGCCGGATTAGAACACGCTTCGTTGGAGAGACCGGGCACTTAGGCCCTCGCTGCGTGTGCGGCTTCTCAACCGGCAGGGGATTGTTTGTCGCGAAGAGCTGAGCGTCGCTGGATTCCCCTTGCGCTCACGGGCGTTTAAATTAGGAAGGCCGGTAGTCTACCCCTAGACTACCGGCCATTATTTTCTATTTCACTACTCCTTATATGTTACCCCAAAACTCCCTTACGGGAAATTTGTTACAACTGAACCTACCAGAGAGCGTCCGTTGTGCAAGTACTTTTTTGGGGAAAATGAAATCTTTTTCCGGGCGGCCCAACGAACATCTTGCACTTTCCTCATCTCTGTCATTGATTTTCCGCCGTCGCGCCCTATCCTGCCCATTTCAAGCGAACATTTGTTTCAATCCCTGCTCATGAATCTGCCCTTGTCTTTGATCCGCGTATGGCTGGCCTTTGGAGCCGTCACGCTTTCCTTTTATACAGCGGGCTGTGGCGGTAGCAACGCTGAAGAAGTGCCACTTGGCGACACGCAGACCCCGCCGTTGATGACGGTGAAGGTGCGTGAGCTGCAGGCCGAAGAGATCCCGCGCGAAATCCGCATCCCCGGCCACACCTCCCCGAACCGGGCGATCACGTTGCGGGCGGAGACGCCCGGGCGTGTGATGGCCACGCCCGTAAAAGAAGGCGGCATGGTCGAAGAGGGCGCGGTGCTGGTGCGGCTCGACCCGGAAGACCGGGCGGCCCGCGTGACGCAGGCGGAAGCGGCCCTGGAACAGGCGCGGCTCGAGTACGAAGCCGCCCAGCGTCTGGCCGAGCGCTCGCTGACCGCCGAATCGGGCGTGGCGCAGGCCAAGGCGGCCTTCCGCGCCGCCGAGCAGCAGCTGGAGGCCCTCAAGCTCGACCAGGGCAAGACGACGCTCAAGGCCCCCTACAAGGCGGTTTTCGAAGAGCGCTTCGTCGAAGTCGGCGATTACGTGGGCGTGGGCGATCAGGTCGCGCAGCTGATCGAAATCGACCCGATCGTGGTCGAAGGCGAAGTCAGCGAGCTGCAGATCAGCCAGGTACATGAAGGGGAAGAGGCCGAAGCCGTCTTGCCCGGCGGCAAGAAGGTACACGGCCAGATCCGCTATGTGGCGGCTTTGGCCGACGAGCAGACCCGCACCTTCCGCGTCGAAGTCGAGGTCGACAATCCCGACCAGAAGATCCCGGCCGGCCAGTCGGCGGAGATCGTGATCGAGACCGACCGCGTGTTCGCCCACCAGATTTCCGTCGCCTACGTCTCGATCGACGACGATGGCCGCTTTGGCGTCAAGTATGTGGACGCCGACAACCATGTGCAGTTCGTCGAGGCCGACCTGGTCAAATCCAACCCGGAGTATGTCTGGGTCGCTGGCCTGCCCCAAAAGATCAAGCTCATCACCACGGGGCAGGGCTTTACCAAAGACGGCGACCTCGTCCAGACGGAGCCGGACAACTCTTTCCTCGGGACTGAAGCAGAGGTGGACGATGCGCGTGGCGCACCGGCCGCTTCCGAACCCACTGAATAGCGACTCATCCTGTTGGGGCTGCCCCGGCAGTTCCGCTCTCCTCGCTCGGATATGAATTCAATCATTTCAGCCGCCCTGTCTCGCGGGCGCACGGTCGTGCTCATCTTCCTGTTGGTGCTGATCGCCGGCGTCGTCGGCTACGTCACCATCCCCAAGGAATCCTCGCCCGACATCACGATCCCCTACGTCTACGTCAGCATGCACCACGAAGGCATCTCTCCGGAGGACGCCGAACGCATGTTGGTCCGCCCGATGGAAAAGGAACTGCGCGGGCTCGACGGACTCAAGGAGATGACCGCCACCGCCTACCAGAGCGGTGCCAACGTCATGCTCGAATTTGAAGCAGGCCTCGACATCGACCCGGTGCTGCAAGACGTGCGCGAAGCGGTCGACATCGCCAAGGCCGATCTGCCGGAAGAAACGGACGAGCCAACGGTCAACGAGATCAACCTCGCGTTGCAGCCCGTGGTCGTGGTGTCCCTCTCGGGTAATATCCCGGAACGCCAGCTCGTGCGCACGGCCAAGGATCTGCGCGACTCGATCGAAGGCATTTCGGAGGTGCTCGAAGTCGACATCGGCGGCCTGCGCGAGGAGGTGGTCGAGATCGTGGTCGATCCGTTGATGTTCGATACCTACCAGCTCAACCTCAGTACCATCGCCCAGGCCACCTCGCGCAATAACGTGCTCGTGGCCGCGGGGGACCTGGATAGCGGTTCCGGGCGCCTGCCGGTCAAAGTGCCCGGCCTGTTTGAATCGCCGGAGGAATTTTTCAACCTGCCGATCAAGACGGTGGGAGACACGGTCATCCGCGTACGCGACATCGCCACGGTGCGACCCACGTTCAAGGATCCGGACGGTTTCTCCCGCCTGGACGGCAAGCCTTCGCTCAACCTCTACGTGAAGAAGCGTGTGGGCGAAAACCTCATCAGCGCCGTCACCAAGGTGCGCGAAGTGGTGGAACAGGAACGGCACCGCTGGCCGGAAGGGTTGGAAGTGACCTTTTCGCAGGACCAGTCCGACGACATCCGCAGCATGTTGCTGGACCTGCAGAACAACGTGATCAGCGCGATTCTGCTGGTGATGGTGGTCTGTATTCTGGCGCTCGGCTGGCGCGGCGGCTTCCTGGTCGGCATTGCGATCCCGGGCTCCTTCCTCGCCGGCATCCTGATCCTGGCCTCCATGGGGCTGACGGTAAACATGATCGTACTCTTCTCGCTGATCATGGCGGTGGGGATGTTGGTGGACGGCGCCATCGTGGTGACCGAGTTGGCTGACCGGAAGATGAACGAGGGGCTGAATCGCAAGGAGGCTTACAAGATAGCCGCCCAGCGCATGGCCTGGCCGATCATTTCGTCCACCGCCACGACGCTGGCCGCCTTCATGCCGCTGCTCTTCTGGCCGGATATTGTGGGCGAGTTCATGAAGTTCCTGCCCATCACGCTCATCGCCACGCTCTCCGCCAGCCTGGTCATGGCCTTGATCTTCGTGCCCACCATTGGGGCGATGATCGGTGCGCCTGGGCCGGCCAGTGAGGGCCAGATGAAGGCGCTCGCTGCCGCCGAAGGGGGCGACATCCTGAGCATGGGCGGCTATACCGGCATGTATGTGCGTGTGCTGAACAAGGCGCTGCGCCACCCGCTCAAGATCCTCGGCGGGATCGGCTTCATCTTCATTTTTGTGATGTTCTACCTCTACCCGACGTTCGGGCGGGGCATGGAGTTCTTTCCCAGCGTCGATCCCGAAACGGCGACGGTGAAGGTGCGCATGCGCGGCAATATGTCCGTCGAAGAAATGGACCGCCAGGTTCAGGAGGTCGAGCACCGCATTTCCCAGATCCAGGGCATTGAGTCGGTGGTCGGTCGCACGGGCATGAGCCTGACGGGCGACGGCATCACCGAAGACACGCACGGCCTCATCCAGCTCAACTTCGTCGATTGGGACGAACGCCAGACGGGGTGGGCCATCCTGCACGAAATCGAGCTGCGCACCAACGGCCTCAACGGCATCACGGTCGAGCCGGTTGCCGCCGAGGACGGTTACGACCTCGGGCTGGCGGTGCACACCACTTATCCGCTCGGCGGCACCCGCATACAGCGCAATCTCGAGGGGCTGATCGAGCGCATCGGCCTCGTCCGACCGGTGGCGGGTTCGAAGATCGTCGACGGCTCGGCTTTGGCGAACGGCCCGAACGTGATCGGCGAGCTGACGCTGGTGCCCGCTGTGGATGACCCGCGTGGCTTCTTTGAGAAGTTGAAAAAGCCGGAGAACCCCGACGAGGCACCCAAACTCGAGCCCTTCCCCTGGTCCACCGTCAAGCAAGTGGCGCAGGAGGTGTTGAAGGATCGGGAAGATCTTCGGTTTGCCTATGTCGCGCCCGAGGGTACCCGTGCGCGCGGCAAGATTCAGGTCACCCGCACTGACGACGGGGGCGATTTGCGTGCCGATGCCGCGATGATGCGCGAGCTCAAGGCTGCGCTCGAAGGTACCGCGGAGATCCGCTACGCCTCCTTCCAGATGGGGACTTCGGTGCTCGATCGGGCGGAGGGCGAGGATTCGCTGATCGGGCGCGTCTACCTGAACTTTGCCGACGCAGTGGCCGCCAACCAGACGAGCTGGGATAGCATTCAGCCGGAGGTAGCCCCCTACTTGCGCGGCGTTCCCGGCGTGATTGTGGAAGTGCAGGCCCAGGAGGCGGGACCGCCCCAGGGCAAGGACGTCCAGATCGAACTCTCGAGCAACAATCAACAGGTGCTCGAGCAGGCGGTGCGCACGGTGCGCGGCATTCTGGAGCAGACCGAAGGCCTCAAGGATGTCGACGACAGCCGGCCGGTGCCGGGCGTCGAGTGGCAGGTGAAGGTCGACCGGGCCGAAGCCGCGCGCTACGGGGCCGACATCGCGACGGTGGGCAGCTACGTGCAGTTCGTCACCAATGGCCTGATGCTGGGCACCTATCGCCCGGACTATGCCGACGACGAGGTGGACATCCGCGTGCGCTTCCCTGGCGGCGACCGCCACCTGTCCGAGATCGGCGATCTGCGCGTGACGACCACCAGCGGCGTCGTGCCGTTGAAGAACTTCGTGGACCTCGTGCCGGCGCAGAAGGTCGGCCAAATCGAGCGCGTCGACGCCCGCCGCGTCTACACCGTTACGGCCAACGTCGAGGAGGGCTACCTGACGGATACCAAGGTGCGTGAGCTGCAGGACTGGGCCGACACCTACGACATTCCCGAAGGCCTCTCGGTGCGCTTCCGCGGTCAGAACGAAGACCAGGCGGAATCGATGGTCTTCCTGATGAAGGCCTTCATGGTGGCGCTGGCCGTGATGTTCATCATCCTCGTCACGCAGTTCAACAGCATCTATCAGGCGCTGCTGATCCTGTTTGCCGTGGTGTTTTCGACTATCGGGGTCTTCCTCGGTCTGTTGATCACCGACCAGCCCTTCAGTGTGGTGATGAACGGTATCGGGGTCATCGCGCTCGCCGGTATCGTGGTAAACAACAATATTGTGTTGATTGACACCTACGACGCACTGCACAAGCGTGGCCTGCACAGTTTTGAGGCGGCCCTGCGCACCTGTGCCCAGCGCTTGCGCCCGGTGATGCTGACCACGGTCACGACCATCCTCGGCCTGCTGCCGATGGTCCTCAAACTCAACATCGACTTCGTCCACTTCAAGGTCAGCTACGACGCGCCTTCCAGCCAATGGTGGGTGCAGCTTTCGACTTCGATTGCCTTTGGTTTGGCCTTTGCTACAGTGCTCACTCTCGTCCTGACGCCCTGTCTGCTGGTGCTCTTTGCCCGGCTCTCCGGCGAGGCAGCCCGTGAAGAACACGAGCCGCCGCAACGCATTGAGATGCCGGACTAAGACCGGTCCCCTTTGCCTGCCAGACAGGTAAAAACACAGGAACTTGAGAGAGACGGGGCGGCCCTGGTACAGGGTCGCCCTTTTTCGTGCCCAAGCAGTCGGCGTCGATGGCCGGGCTGCACCACGGTTTCCCTGGGCCTACAGCCAAGCGGGTGTCCGGAACGCAGCCTCTAACACTCCTCGACGAGGATCTTCTCCGCCGCGCGGGTGCCGAGGGTGAGGGGTGCGGATTCGCCCAAGGCAATCCCGGTGGCGTCGGCGCCCGGCAGGCGGCTGGTCACGGTCAGCTCGGTGCCCGGTTTGAGGCCCTGATTTTCCACGAATTGCAGGAAGTCGCTGTCCTGGTCCGTAATGCGGGCCACCTTGGCCTTTGCCCCGACCCTGCAGCGGCTCAGGGCGACCAGCTTGCGCTGGCGCATCTTGCCGTTGGCGCTCGGGATGGGGTCGCCATGGGGGTCGGAGGTCGGGCGTCCGAGAAAGGCGTCCATCGCGTCCAGCACCCGCTCGGAGACGGCGTGCTCGAGCTGTTCGGCCTCTTCGTGGATCTCCGACCAGTCCAGCCCGAGCGTTTTGACCAGAAATAGCTCCAACAGACGGTGACGGCGGATCATGTTGAGCGCCACTAGTTCGCCTTCGTCGGTCAGACGCACGCCGATACGTGGGGAATACTCCGCCCACCCGCGTCTGGCGAGGTTCTTGATCATGGAGGTGGCGGTGCCGGGCACGACGCCCAGACTGCGGGCGACTTCACCCATCGCGACCGGTTGATCACCCTGGCGTTCCTGCGCGAGGTAGATCTCCTTCAGGTAATTCTCGACCGTGGAAGTGGGAGAGGCCATGCGGGTGGGGTTACGAGGCCGTCGGCAGGGGCACGAGCAGGGCGCGCAGGGCAGCGACGTATTCGTCGGCCGGTGCCTCGGTGGTGCCGTGGGTGAGGATGATGGAGCCGTCGGGCGCCAGAATCAGAAAAGTCGGGTAGCTCTTGATGTCGAACTGCTGGACCAGCCGGTGGTGGGCCTCTTCGTCTTCTTTGGGCTGCTTCTTGGCTGTGCCCTCGGCCAGCACAAGCACCAGACGCTCGTCCGCGAAGTCCTGAAACACCTCGCTTTGGCCCACCTCCTGCCACCACTGCTTGCTGGCGACCGACCAGTCGAGGCCGAGGAACGCGAGAAACACGTAGCGGCCCTCCTGCTGGGCCTGCTCCATCGCCGCGGGCAAGTCTTCCTGCCACGCCGCTGCCAGCACGCCGTTACCGCTGCAGAGTGCCACCGCCACACACATCCATCGCCACCAGTTTCTCATTTTGATCCGCAATTTTGAGCATGCAAAAGGGCAAGGCAAGGAAGGTCTGGACTTTGAGTGCCCAAAATGACGGTTTTTCGACCCTGGGCAGGGGAAGCTCGGCATACCACGTAAAATGCCGTTTGGCCGATTGTAAAAAAAGCCGCCAGGCATGACGCCGGGCGGAAGCAAGAGGATAAGCGGGCTGTGCCGAGGCCTTAGCCTTGGTGGCTGTGCTGGTAGTCCTGAAGGGCCGCGATGGCGTCCTGCGCCTGGCTCTTGGGCTCAGCGGAGAGGTCGCGCCAGACGATCTTGCCGTCGACGACGAGGAAGGTTTGCCGCTTGAAGACCTTGCCCATGATGTCGTCCACGCCGAAGGCTTTGCCCAGGCGCTTGTTGGGATCGGGCACAAGGGTGAACGGCAGCTCATACTTCTCGGCAAACGCCTTCTGGTTGACGATGCCGTCGGCGCTGACGCCGATCACGGTGATGCCGGCTTCCTTCACGCTTTCGAAGTGATCGCGGATGTTGCAGGCCTGGGCGGTGCAGCCGGGGGTGTCGGCCTTGGGATAGAAGTAAACGAGGGTGGGGCCCTGCTCGTAAATCTCGGCCAGGTCGAGCTGTTTGCCTTCGTGGGTCATGACCGTGAGCTTGGGGGCGTCCTTGCCGGGTTCGAGCGGTTCCGCGCGGAGCATGCCGAGCGGGAGCGTAAAAATGCCTATCAGCAACCAGAGAAACTTGTTCATGACCCCCATTATGTGCGCTAACGAGCAGCCAGACAAGCCGGTACGGCTGAATGGGCAAAAGTGTGCGGCGAAAGGCGAGATGGGTTGTAGCGCGGAAATTGAGCCTAGAAGCGGTTTCAAAACTCGCAAAATAAGCTTGTACTCTGCGGTAGATCGCTAAACTGAGTGAGGCGTGAGCCATTTGCATCGCTTTATCACTGACGATCAATGGGATAAAATCAGC
>Ga0163227_100023_pt1 | contig 74779 bp, 55 predicted proteins | sample MSEWel2016_09_14_2_FD_113148 | JGI IMG/M metagenome (GOLD analysis project Ga0163227, IMG submission 113148) | Subsurface microbial communities from deep shales in West Virginia, USA - MSEEL Well Study Marcellus 5H_2016_09_14 ...
CTCGATCGCGATCGAGCAAACCAACACGGTCAAGACCAGCCGCTCCACCGTCGGCACCATGACCGAGCTGACGGATTACTTCAAGGTGTGGTTCAACCACGTGGCGCAGCTCTTCGACCCGGCCAGCGGCGAACGGATCGAGAGCGACCACCCCGCCAGCATTTGGGAAAAGGCCCTGCGCCGCTTCCCTCACCAGCGCGTGTTGCTCTGCTTTGCGGTGCAGCGGCTGGGCAAGTTGAGCTGGAAGGAGGTGCTGAGCTCCCTCTCCTCGCAAGGCTACACCCGCATCCTCATCGACGGCCAGCTCCACCGTCTGCAGGACGATCCGGCCCAGGCGGCGGAAGCCCTGCCCCTCGACAACGACCCGACGTTGATGGTGGTGCAGGATCGCCTGACGCTGAAGGAGGACCAGCAGACGCGCTTCATCGAATCCGCCCAAACGGCGCTGCACTTCGGGCAGGGCACGCTCCATCTGCTTGGTGACGACGGCCAGCAGCTCGCGAAATACATGGAGGGCCTGCAGTCGCCCATCACCGGCGAATCCTTCCGTCCGGCCCAGCCCAACCTCTTTTCATTCAATTCCCCCATCGGCGCCTGCCCCACCTGCCGCGGATTCGGTCGCGTGATCGAGATCGACGACCGCCTCGTCATCCCGGACACCAACCTCAGCATCGAGGACGGCGCGATCAAGGCCTTCAGCGGCGCCGTCTACAGCGAAAGCCAGAGGGACCTGATGCGCGCGGCCAAAAAGCGCGGCATCCCGACCGACATACCGTGGCGCGACATGCCGGAGGCGCACCGCCAGTTTGTGATGGAGGGCGAGCCCGACTACGGCAGCCCGGGCAAGGAATGGCCCCACGCGTGGTACGGCGTACGGCGCTTTTTCGGTTGGCTGGAGAGCAACACCTACAAGATGCACGTGCGCGTCTTCCTCTCCAAATACCGCGCCTACATGACCTGCAAGTCCTGCGGCGGCACGCGCCTGCAGCCGGAAGCGCTCAACTGGAAGTGGCGCGGCTACCGGCTGCCCGACCTCTACCAGCTCCCCGTCAGTCAATTGCTACAGCTGATGGAAGCCTACGTCGCCGAGCACGCGGAAGGGGATCGACAAGTGGACCTGGCGCTGCAGGCGATCCTGACCCGTTTGCGCTACCTCGACCAGGTCGGCCTCGGCTACCTGACGCTCGACCGCAGCTCGCGCAGCCTCTCCGGCGGTGAGACCCAACGCGTCAACCTGACTTCCTGCCTCGGCACCGCGCTGGTAGATACGCTCTTCGTGCTCGACGAGCCCTCCATCGGCCTGCACGCGCGCGACATCGACCGCCTGATCGGCATCCTGCGCCGCCTGACCGATCAGGGCAACACGGTGGTGGTGGTCGAGCACGACGAATCCGTCATGCGCGCGGCCGATCTCGTGCTCGAAGTCGGCCCCAAACCGGGCAAGGCCGGCGGCGAAATCACCTTCTTCGGCCCTCACCGCGAACTGGCCCAGGCGGAAGGCTCCATCACCGCCGCCTACCTCACCGGTGCACAGCGCATCCCCCTGCCCGAGCAGCGCCGCCCCGTCCGCGAGGCGGAAGACCTACCGTGGCTGCACATCCGCGGCGCGACGAAGCACAACCTGCAAGGGCTCGACCTCGACCTGCCGCTGCAGCGCCTCGTCGTGCTCAGTGGAGTCAGCGGTTCCGGCAAATCCACGCTGCTCGACAACGTGCTCTACCAGGGCTGGCTCAACCAGAACGGACGTGTCGCCGAAGATCCGGCCCAGCTCGAGCGGCTGGAGAGCGACATCGGGTTCAGTGAAGTGGTGCGCATCGACCAGGGGCCGGTTTCGCGTACACCGCGCTCCAATCCGGTGCTCTTCGTCGACGCGTGGGATCCCATCCGCACCCTCTACGCCCGCACCGAGGCTGCCAAGCAGCACGGCCTCACCACCAGCCACTTTTCCTTCAACAGCGGGGAGGGCCGCTGCAGCCACTGCGAAGGCTTGGGCTACGAGCGCATCGAAATGCAGTTCATGGCCGACATATTCGTCGAGTGCCCCGTCTGTGAAGGCCGCCGCTTCAAGCCCGAGATCCTCGAGATCACCTGGCAGGGACACAGCGTGGCCGACCTGCTCGAGATGACGGTCGACGACGCCCTGATCGTCTTCGCCAAGCAGGGCAAGATCAAGCGCCGGCTCGCCCTGCTGCAGGAGGTCGGGCTCGGCTACCTCATGCTCGGCCAGCCGCTCAACACCCTTTCCGGCGGCGAGAGCCAGCGCCTGAAACTGGTCAAGTATCTCGGCCAGCTCGAGAGCACGAGCCAGAACGCCCTGATCCTGCTCGACGAGCCGACCACCGGCCTGCACCGCCACGACATCCGGCGCTTGCTCGGCGTATTGCAGCGCCTCGTGAGTCAGGAACACAGCCTGATCGTAATCGAGCACCAGACGGATGTCCTGGCCGCCGCCGACTGGATCGTGGAGCTGGGGCCGGAGGCGGGAGCCGAGGGCGGCAAACTCGTGTTTGAAGGCACGCCCGAGGCGCTCTCCTGCGCCCACACCGCCACCTCGGGCTTCCTGAGCGAGGCCCTGGCGATGGCCGAAGCACCCCACCACAAGCCCGCGCTGGTAGCCGAACCCCCGCCCGAGCCCCTGGGCAATGGCAAGGTGGTGCCCTTCCGCGCCGGCAGCGGCCAGCTCGAGATCGAGGGCGCCCGCCAGCACAACCTCAAAAACCTCACGCTCGACATCCCGCACCGGTCGCTGACCGTCGTCACGGGCGTCAGCGGCTCCGGCAAGTCGTCGCTCGCCTTCGACATCGTGTTCGCGGAAGGCCAGCGACGCTTCATGGAGTCGATGTCTGCCTGGGCCCGCCAATATGTGGAGCAACTGCCCCGGCCCGAGCTGGACGACTTGCGCGGCATCCCGCCGACGGTCGCGATCGAACAACGCGTGACGCACGGCACCCGCAAGAGCACCGTCGCGACGATCACGGAGGTCGCCCAATATTTGCGCCTGCTCTACGCACGCCTGGGCATCCAGCACAGCCCCACGACGGGCGAGCCGCTGGTCGCGCTGACGCCCGACGCCCTGACCAAGCGCCTGGATCAACACCTGCAGGAGCGCCTGGCCGAAGGGCAGAAGGTCTGCTACCTCTGCGCGCCGCTCATCCGGGGCCGCAAGGGCCACCACCAGCCGCTGGCGAACTGGGCGCGCGACCACGATTACACGATGTTGCGCATCGACGGCACGCTGACCCCGGTCGCGGACTTCCAGAAGCTCGACCGCTACCGCGAACACGATGTCGAGGTGGTCGTGGCCACCGCTCGCCCCAAGGGCAAGGGCTACGCGCTGGAGGTGCGCGACGAGGACGCCACCGCCAGTGCCGCCCTCGAAGAGGCTTTGCGGCTGGGCAAGGGCGCGTGCTTCCTCGCCACCGCCAGCGGCAGCCTGCTCTCATGGTTTTCCACCCAGCGCACGGATCCCGTCACCGGCGAAGCCTTTCCCGAGCTGGATCCCAAGCACTTTTCCTGGAACAGCAGCAAGGGCTGGTGCCCGACGTGTCGCGGCTACGGCTACCTCTACGACTGGATGGGCACCTCCGAGGACTGGGAGGACGTGGAAGAAGGCGAATTCGAGCACGGCCAGCCCTGCCCCACGTGCCACGGCGAACGCTTGAACGCCCAGGCCCGCGCCGTCTACCTGCACCTGAGTGACCGGCGCCGGTTCAACTTGCCCCAGCTGCTGCACCTGCCGCCCCGCCAGCTGCTCGCCAACCTGCAGCAGCTCGAAGTCGACAAGCGCGGTGAGGCCATCCTGCGCGACTTGCGCCCGGAGATCCAGGAACGCCTGCAGTTCATGGATGCCGTGGGCCTCGAATACCTGACCCTCGACCGCTCGACCCAGACGCTCAGCGGCGGCGAAGCCCAGCGCATCCGGCTCGCCTCCCAGCTGGGCAGCAACCTCAGCGGCGTGCTCTACGTGCTGGACGAACCCTCGATCGGCCTGCACGCGCGAGATAACGAGCGTCTGATCGAGTCGCTGGGTCGCCTGAAGGACAAGGGCAACACGCTTCTGGTGGTCGAACACGACGAGGACACCATGCGCGCCGCCGATTGCATCATCGACCTGGGGCCCGGCGCCGGTCACCACGGCGGCGAGCTGCTCGCGATGGGCACGCTCGACCAGATCAGCCGCGAAGAACGCTCCCTCACCGGGCAATACCTCGAGCGCGGCATCGCCCACCCCTTGCGCGGCCAATACCGCGAGCTGCCCAAGCCGTTCCACCCGCGCCGCAAGTCGGCCCCCGACCAGTGGATCGTGCTGGAAGAGCCACGCCTGCGCAACCTGAAGGGCCAGGACCTGCACCTGCCGCAAAGCCGGCTGGTCATGGTCTGCGGCATTTCCGGCGCAGGCAAGAGCACGCTCATCCGCGACACCCTCAAGCCCGCGGTCGAGGCTGCGATCAAGCAGCAAAACGACCGCCTGCCGGGCGAACTGGCCCCGGGTGCCGAGGGGCGCAAGGCGCTGCCGGGACTGCCCCCGTTCAAGCGTCTGCGCTTCGGGGACAAGTTCCGCGCGGTGATCGAGGTCGACCAAAGCCCGATCGGCAAGACGCCGCGCTCCACCCCGGCGACCTACATCGGCGCGTTCGACCTCATTCGCGAGCACTTCGGTCAACTACCCGAAGCCCGCATACACGCCTACGGCCCCAGTACGTTTTCTTTCAATACAAAGGGCGGTCGTTGCGAGACCTGCAAAGGCGCGGGCCGGGTGAAGCTGGAGATGAACTTCATGCCCGACACCTATGTCGACTGCGAGGATTGCCACGGCGGGCGCTACGGGCCGGAGCTCGAGGAAATCCGGTGGAAGGGCAAGAACATCCGCGAGATCCTGGAGATGGATTTCGAGGAGGCAGCGGAATTCTTCAGCTTCAGCAGCCGCTTGCAAGCCATGCTGCAGCTGATGGTCGACACCGGCCTCGGCTACCTGACGCTGGGCCAGAGCAGCAACACGCTCAGCGGCGGCGAGGCCCAACGCGTGAAGCTGGTCAGTGAGCTGGCACGCTACGCGGGCGAACGTCCACGAGCCGACCAGCAACTGCGCAACCTGTACATCCTCGAAGAGCCGACCATCGGCCTGCACCTGCGAGACAGCGAGCGCCTGATCGAACTGTTACAAAGGCTCGTCGACCAAGGTCACACGGTCGTCGTGATCGAACACCACCTCGACCTGATTGCGGAGGCCGACTATGTGGTGGAGGTCGGCCCCACGGGCGGCGATGCCGGCGGCCAGATTCTCTACCAGGGCGCGCTCAACGGCCTGCTCCAGCAGCAGGATTCCCCCACGGCTCCCTTCCTCCGCGAGCACCTTCAGCGCTATGCCCTGCATGGCTAAGCTGCTGAGCTTATTGCGTTTTCGTTACGAAGGCGTCTCGAGCTTCTTTTTTGATTGCGTCTGAACCGGGAACATATCATCTTCACACTCAACGTTTCGGCGGTTTATCAACCCGGTTTAAAGCCTATGCCTGTTCTCGCACATCGTCCGTCAGTATCCGAAGTGTGCTCCCGCATTAAGAAGCTTCGGATCCCTGAACCTTCCGCCACTCAAACGTCCGCACCTGAACCAGCTGAATCACTTTCGCTCTACGTCGGCAATCTCGCCTATGGCGTGCAGGAGTGCGAAGTGAAGGAGCTCTTCTCCGAATTCGGCACGGTCTCCGAAGTCCATTTCGTGATGGACAAGCGCCGCGGTCGCTTTCGTGGGTTCGGCTTCGTCCACCTCACTCCGCCCGAAAACGGCGAAAAAGCCATCGAGGCGCTCAACGGCAAGGAATTCCAGGGCCGTCGCCTGATCGTCAAGGTCTCCCGTCAGGAAGACAGCGAAGAGTAAGGGCGGTCCGCCCCTATTCTCGATCCGGCAGGTATGGAGGAACGCACGCTCGCGGAAACGCCTTGGTTGAGTCTTCGCGAGAAGGTCTTCCACACCCGTAACGGTCAGGAAAAGAAGTGGAGCTACGTCACCCGCCCCAATACGGGTGGCGGCGTCTGCATCATCGCCACGACCCGGGAAGCGCCGCGCGACGTCATCCTCGTGCGCCAGTTTCGCCCGGCGCTGGGCCAGCATGTGTATGAATTTCCGGCTGGCCTGCTCGACGATGGCGAAACGTGGGAAGCGGCCGCCTTGCGCGAATTGCAGGAGGAAACCGGCTACACTGGCACCATACGCACCACCGGGCCGCTGGCCCTCAGTTCCCCCGGCCTGACCGACGAGGGCAACGTCGTGATCGAGGTCGTGATCACCGGTCAAGGCGAACCGGCGCCCGAAGACGAGGAACGGATCGAGGTGCTGCGCTGGCCGCTGGCGGAGCTTTTCCCGCGCTTGCAAGAGCTGGCTTGCGCGGGTGAGCGCATCGATGCGAAGCTGTGGTGTTATGCTTTGGGGCGTCACGCGGCGCAACGCGATGCAACGTAAGCGGCGGGCGATTCAACTCGCACCCGCCCTCTTGCTGCTGCTCGGCGGCTGCATCGGCCCCACCCTGCGCGCGCCCGACATCGCCCCCGCCGCCCTCGAGACCGAAAGCGCCTACCAGCGCGAAGCCTTTCTGCACGAATGGCAACGTCTGCGCCTGAAGCTGTTCCGCGCCTCCTACCCCCTCATGGCCGGCAGCGTTTATTACGACGTCCTGCCCACCCGGCCCAGCATCGGGGTGCTGCTCTTTCACCCCGAGCTGATGCCCCAGCACCTCCAGGCCCAGGCGGCCGAACTTTGGCCCACGCCGCAAGGCCTGCGCATCTGGGCCGTCGCGCCGGGCAGCCCCGCCGCGGCCGCCGGCCTGCAGACCGACGACTACCTGCTCGCACTCGACGGCGTGCCCCTGCCCGCCGGAGCGCAGGGGCTCAACTACCTCGTCGCCCACATGCCGGACGACCGTCCCGCGAGCCTCGAAATCCAGCGCGGCGAGCAGCACCTCACGGTCGAGGTGCGCCCCCAGCCCATCGTGGACGTCGTGATGCAACTCAACTGGCGCGAAGACGCCAACGCCCGCGCGACCTTCACGCAGATCGAGGTCCATGCCGGCATGATCCGTTTTTGCGACACCGATGCGCAGCTGAGCTTCATTATCGCGCACGAGCTTGCGCACCTGATGCTGGAGCACGTGCGCAAGACGCTGCTCAACTACGCCACCGGCACCCTGGCCGACGCCGCACTTGCACTCGGCCACATCTACACGCCCAACGGTCTGGGCATCATCGGTGCGGTGCGGCAATCCGAAGCCTTCGAGGTCGAAGCCGACTACCTGAGCCTCTACCTGCTCGCGCAAAGCGGCTACGATCTGGAAGCCGTACTGCCGTTCTGGCGCCGGGTCGGGCTGCTGCATCCGCCGCGGAGCGCAAACGACCTCCCGCGCTATCCATCTCACCCCGAGACAGCCGAGCGCTACCTGCGCATGCAGGCCGCCATCGAAGAGATCCACGCCAAACAGGACCACGGCGAGCCACTAGTACCTCAAGGCTGGGAAGATTGACGCCCAGCCCTGAGCCGCTCATATTCAAGATCATGGCTTCAACCTTTGAAGAGGCGAGCAAGGCGGCATTTTCTCTGCCCTCTCAGGAACGAGCGGCACTGGCCCATGCCCTGATTCACAGTCTTGACGATGCGCCCAGTTCAGACTTGGCCCGAGCATGGGATAACGAGCTGAAAGCCAGACTCGAAGCGGTGAAGTCCGGGGATGTTGAGGAGCGGGATGCCTTTGCCGTCCTTTCTCAACTGCGCGCCAAATACGAGTAGATCTCCGACCGTGTCCGATCTACCCGTCAGCATCATATCGGCTGCCGAAGAAGAAGTTGCCAACGCCATCGCCTATTACGAAGCCCAGCAAGTGGGACTGGGACGTGACCTCGAAGTAGAGATCCGGCGAGCACTCCGCATGATCCAAGCTCGCCCGGAAACATGGCAAATGGGCCGCCTGGGGCTACGCCGCTTTATTTTGGCACGCTTTCCGTTCGTGATTCACTATCAGTTAGTGCCAGACAAGATCCGGATTATCGCGGTGGCCCATACCAGCCGCAAACCGCACTACTGGCGGAATCGCACCTGAGCCGCTCACTCCACCAGCGAGAAGCCCTCGAGCAGCTGGTCGAAGTGCTCCTGCGCGCTGGCTTGCAGCGACGGAGAGGCCAGCAACACCAGTTGATAGTAGGTCTGCTCCGTTTCGACCACCGCCTGCAAGACCAGCAGCTCCTGACGTTCTCTACCCGCCAGGAGGCGTTGCACCACCGCCGGGTGTCCATCGATGGTGCGCTGCTCGCGGCGCATGGGCTCGAGCCGGCGCAACCCCTCCTGGTAGCGCGCCAGTTGCGCATCGGCAAAACTCTGCAAATCCATCCCGACTTCCGCCCGCGCGACGGGAACGAGCGCCACGTCGATCGCCGGCGTCGCCAGCTTCAATTCCAGTGACGCCGCCGGATCGCCGCTCCACAAGTAATACCCCGGGGGCACCTGCAGCTTCACCTGGCCATCCGCACTCGTGACCCGCCCTTCCAGCAAATCCTCGCCGCTGCGCGCCTGTAGGTCCAGCCACTCCCGTTGTTCCTGCACCGTATACCAGCCGGCAATGCCCGAGCCGAATACGAAGAGAAACAGCAGGATACCCGGAAAAACTACCATCAGCGTCCAGAACGTGTGCGACCAATGGTGTTGGCGCAGCTTGGCGAGACTGTAGCCAAACCAGACAGGGATCACCACCAGCAGCAGGGCTCCAAAACCCGTCAGGACGGTGCCGGCGACCGATTGCAGCATGTGATTGGACTGCCAGACGGCGAGGCTGGAGAGCGTGAGAGACAGCGCTGACATGGCTTCCACACTGGGAATGCCGCATCCTTTGGCGAGTCAAAAGCCGACCGCATTGACCCCTATGGTTTGGCTTGTTACACCTCTTGCCTATCATGGAGCTCGTCACCAAAAAGAAACCGATCTACCCCGTCGGGGTTGGCCTGAAGGACTACCTGCAGCAATACGGACGCACCTTCAAGCTACCGGTTTCCTACTCCCGCCTGACCGAGTGGGAGGAGTCGATGCCGCTCTACGACCACATGATGCGGGACACGCTCTGGCGCACCGTCATCTACCGACCGGAGGTGTGGAAGCGCCTGGACAAGCACCTGACCGCCATCTACGCGATGCTCAAGACCGAAGGCGACATGTCGTTTGTCGAGCAGCTCTATGTCGACCGCGTGGACTACTGTGTTTTCGGCAACAGCAATCCGTTCCGCATCCGCGTCGTCAACGCCTACAACGACAACCAGGACTACTATTACATCAAGAAGGCCGACGCCTCCCGCATCTACGGGCTGGAGCTCGAGCACTTGCTGACGCCCAACCGCATGCACTATCTGGTGGCGGACGAGGTGCTGGTGGAAGAACACGTGGTCGGCATTCCCGGCGATGTCTTCATCGAGCGTTGGATGGGAGACCACCACCTCAAGAAGATCCGCCTGGCCAAGGAGCTGGTGAAGTTCAACGAGCGCTGTTTCGTGCGCTTGCTCGGCGACATGCGCAGCTACAACTTCGTCTTCGACGTGACGCCCGACTTCGAGGAGGTACAGATCCGCATCCGCGCGATGGACTTCGACCAGCAGAGCTACAGCGGCCGCCTCAACTTCTATCGGCCCCAGTTTTTCAAGGACAACAACCCCCTGGTGAACTTCTGCACCAACGTGCTCAACGTCCAGACCGCCCGCCAGTATCAGCGTGAGGAACAGGCCGTCATCTACCGGCGCATCCAGCTGGCCCACCAGCGCGTGAGCCGCCTGATCCGTTGCATGCGGCAAGACATCCTTTCCAAGCCCGAGAAAGTCACCGAGCTGAAAAATGAGCTGGCCGACTTTCACCAGAACACCAAGTTCCTGCAATGCGAGCGCATGGGCGACATCCTGCGCGAAAGCCTCTTGCAGATCGAGACCAGTGTACGCAAGCATCGCCTGGAGCGGAACGAACCGTTGCCGCGCGTGGACCTGTAGATGTTTGCCTGATGACTTGGGAAGAGCTTGATTATGCCCGGCTGGAAGCCTTGCGCGTCCGCTTCCTCGAACGCACCGCCGGCGACGCCGATTACTGGAACGACGAGGCCGACCTCGCATCCTACGACCTGACGTTTGCCGAACGCATCGGTTGGAAATGGGATGCCGTACTGCGCGAACTGCAGCTGCGCCAATGGCAGCCGCCCCGCCAGGTGCCCCTCGTGGACTGGGGTTGCGGGTCGGGCGTCGCGCTGCGGCGCTGGCTGCAACATGTAGGCTTGGCGGACTGGACCGAACTGGTCGTGAGTGATCGCTCGGCGCGCGCCATGCGCTACGCGGAGGAGAGCGTGCGCCGGCAATACCAGGAGGCGGGCCAGCCGCTGCCTACCATCCGCCAGTTGAGCCCCGACGCGGCGGCAGCGGCGGCGACCGGAAGTGTGTTACTGGTCTCGCACGTGATGAACGAACTGGACGGCGCGGGACGCGCGCGCTTGATCGAAGCCGCCAGCCAGGCGCAAGCGGTCGTCTGGGTTGAGCCGGGCGCTTACGACGAAAGCCGCGCACTGATTCAGATCCGCGAGGCCTTGATGCGCGACTTCCGCCCCGTCGCCCCCTGCACCCACTCAGCCGGCTGCGGCATGTTGACGGAGGACAATAACCGGCACTGGTGCCACCATTTCGGACGGGCGCCCGTCGAGGCCTTTACGGAAGGGCATTGGGCGCAGTTCGGCAAGTGGCTGGGTATCGATCTGCGCGCACTGCCCTATAGCTTCCTGGTCATGGAACGACGCACCCGCGAGAATGAATCCGTGCCGAGCCCGGATTGGAGTCGGGCTATCGGTCATCCGCGCGAATACAAGGGATACCTCAAGATCCTCAACTGTCAGGCCGAGGGTGTGGAGGAGCTGATGATGCAAAAGCGGGACGCCAAGGCATTGCACAAGCATATCCGCAAGGGCAAATACCTTCCAATATACCGTTGGAGGCGTAAAGACGCAAAGGTGGTGGGTGGAGAAGCCCTGGATCAAGAAGGCTGCCTCTAACGCCGTTGACTCCAATTATTCTGTTACTAGAATAAGGGTTATACCTCGATACTATCGGTGAAAATTGCTGATTTGCCGGTTAATCAACGAGGATAATCCGCCGATTTAACGAGGTACCTTTCCCACTAGAAGGGGAATCACGACTGGAGAAACCATGACCGATACCGCCGACAGCCCAACGGCCAAAACCCGTCTCTATTTCATCGAAGACGAAGCCCTGCTCTGCGACCTCTTCGCTGAATACGTGAAGACCATGCCGGAGATCGACTATCTCGGCTACTCCCAGGATGGTGCTGAAGCCATGCGCCGTTGTCTGGAACTGGAGCCGGATATGGTGATCGTCGACATTCGCATGCCGGAGGTCAACGGGTTGGAAATTCTCACTTTGCTCCACCGCAAGCTGCCGGAGACCAAGATCATCCTCTTTACCGGCACCGTCGACAACGAAAGCCTGCGCCTAGCGGTGCGCTACGGGGCCGACGGCTATGTGGAAAAGACTTACGGCCTCGAAGAACTGCGCAAGGCCATCCAGATTGTGCTCGGCGGCGAAAAGCACTACAGCCCCGGCATCGCGAAACTCCTGCGCAACTTTAAGGTTTAACCTTTAGGGCCCTGTCTCTATTGCTGACAGGCCTCTTCTCGGAGCCGTCCCTTTCCCTCGGGGACGGCTCTTCTATGTCCTGAATCGGGGCACAAAAAAGCCCGGCGCATGGCCGGGCTGGAAAGGGATGGGATTTAGGCGAGCGCGGGTTCCGCGCCGGGCAGATCGGGATCTTCCTTTTCGGATTCCTTGGCCTTCGGCGGCTTGCTCTTTTGCTCTTCCTGCTTGGGCGGCGGGGTGTGGTGCTGGGCCATCACCGGCGTGCGGATTTCACCGTATTTGATGATCTCATGCACGTGCACGGCTTCCACCGTCTCATACTTCAGCAGAGCGTCGGCGACCTTTTCGAGCGCTTCCTTATGCTCTTCGATCAGCTCCTTCGCCCGATCGTATTGCTGGGAAATAATCTCGTGGATCGCGACGTCGATGCGCTTGGCGGTTTCCTCGCTATAGTTCTGGTTGCGCGTGATCTCGCGGGCAAGGAAGACCTGGTCCTGATTCTCGCCGTAGGCAATCGGGCCGAGGTCGCTCATGCCCCAGTCGCACACCATGTGACGCGCGATCTTGGTCGCCTGCTTGATGTCCATGGCGGCGCCGTTGGAGTAATCGCCCGTTTCGACTTCTTCGCCGATGCGACCGCCCATGGCGAAGCAGATCTGATTGATCAGCTCGCGGCGGGAGTAGCCGAGGATGTCCTTTACCGGGGCCGCAATGGTCAGGCCAAGGGCGCGGCCACGCGGGATGATGGTCACCTTGTGCAACTTCAGCTTGCGGTCGTCGAGCAGCGCCTGAACGAGGGCGTGGCCCGCCTCGTGATAGGCGGTAATGCGTTTGTCCTCGTCGTCCATCAGCTTGCGGCGCTCGCGGCCGTAGGCGATCTTATCGCGCGCGTCGTCGATATCCAGCCGGTCAACCTCGCTCTTGTTGCGGCGGGCGGCCAGCAGGGCGCTCTCGTTGAGCAAATTGGCGAGATCGGCGCCGGAGAAGCCCGGGGTGCCGCGCGAGACTTCGGCCAGGTTGACCGAGCTGGACAGCTTGATCTTCTTGGCGTGCACGCGCAGGATTTCCTCGCGGCCGTTGAGGTCCGGCAGGTCGATCACGATCTGGCGGTCGAAACGGCCGGGGCGCATCAAGGCGTTGTCGAGCACGTCGGGGCGGTTGGTGGCGGCCATGATGATGACGCCTTCATGCCCGTCGAAGCCGTCCATCTCGACCAGCAGCGAGTTGAGGGTCTGCTCGCGCTCGTCGTTGCCGCCGCCGAGACCGGCGCCACGCTGGCGACCGACGGCGTCGATTTCGTCGATAAAGATAATGCAGGGCGCGTTCTTGCGGCCCTGTTCGAACATGTCGCGCACGCGGGCGGCACCGACACCGACGAACATTTCCACAAAGTCCGAACCGCTGATGCTGAAGAACGGCACATCGGCCTCGCCAGCGACGGCGCGGGCCAGCAGCGTCTTACCGGTGCCGGGAGGGCCGACCAGCAGGGCACCCTTGGGGATGCGACCGCCGATGCGCTGGAATTTCTTCGGATCCTTCAGAAACTCAACCACTTCAGCCACTTCTTCCTTCGCTTCGTCGCAGCCGGCCACGTCCTTGAACGTGATCTTCTCGCGGTCACGCGTCAGCATACGGGCCCGGCTCTTGCCAAAGCTCATGGCGCCGCGCCCGGCCTGGCGGATCTGCCGCACGAAGAGGAAGTAGAGTAGAACGACGAACAGCAGCAACGGCAGGAAACCGAGCAACGAGCTGAGCAGGTTGTTCGGCGCTTCTTCCTGGAAAAGGTTCGTGGACTGCAGGGCGGCGAGGTTGTTTTCGGTCAACTGGCCGCTTGCACGGAAGGGCCGCGGTTCCTGCCCTTCCTCCTCCCACGTACCGGTGATTTCGTGCCACATGTAGCCGTTGGACGGCTGGGGTCGCAGCGTGCCCTTCTGGATGGGGCTGTTTTCCTGCTGCGCATACTTCACCACCTCGTTGATGGTGAGCTTCTTGGGGTCGGAGTAGTTAGACTGGTTCGTGTAGTACAACAGGCTAACGATCAAGCCGATCACCATGATCCAGATGGTGAGCATCTTGAACTGTCCGCCCCCACGCAGTGGCTTATTCCGTTGATTGTTCGGATTCTCGGGCATGGGAAAAAGTATTATATTCAGCTAAGCTCGGGCTGTAAGTCAATTTTAGAGCCCAATCATCTTCAGGTCGCAGGCGTAACTCATGAGCAGGTGGCACACCAGCGACCCAAATGACGTCAAGTTGTTCATTGAGAATGACCGGAAGTTGGTGTCTTTCAACCTCGGGGATCTTCCGATCGGTAAAAAGGTCCTGAAGTTTGCGCCGGCCGGGTGCTCCCAACGGTTGGTAAGCATCACCTGGCTGCCAAGGGCGCACCTGCACGTAGTTCAGATTTGAACACCGCAGCCACGCTTCGCGTTTCACATCCACGTCATTTTTGCGAAAGCGTTGCCACAGCGCCTCATCTACGTGCGTGCGGCAGACTTGCAGGACGCGCCCGTCCGGCCAAAAGCAGGTCGCGCCGGGGAACAGCGTCACGCGCGGCAGTTGCACGGCGGTTGGCGCCGGTTGCGCATCGAGGCGTTCAATCGTCCCGTGGCCCACCCTCAGCGTGACGCCACCGTAGCTCACTTCGTTCACCGCCGGCTTGATCCAGGCTTCCAGCAGGTGCGCGCGGGCATTGCGGTTCACGTGTTCGGCCAAACCCTGACGGTGCAACCAGCGTTGCAGGGCCCAGCGGCGCAAGGCAGGTTGCGCGGAAAAGGCCCGGGCGCTGAGCGTCGACGCCGCATAGTCGACCGGCAGGGCATCCAGCGCCGTCTCGACCACAGACTCGGCGTCTTCCAGCTCTTCGCGAATCGCGAGCACCCCCATCAGGGGCTCGTGCGGCACGGCTTGCCGCCAAGCGGGCACCACGTCTTGACGCACCCGGTTGCGCCGGTAGCGCGGGTCTGCGTTGCTGCCGTCCTCCTGCCACGATACGTTCAACTCCTGCAGGCAGGCGCGCAGGCGGTCGCGCGCGACGGAAAGCAGGGGGCGCACGTGGCTCGGGTGGTGGCCAAAATGTTCCACCGGGCGCGGCGCGGTCAGCGCGCGCAGGCTGCTGCCTCGCCCGGCCCGCAGCAAAAAGCTCTCGATCACGTCGTCGGCCTGATGCCCTTGCAATAACGTGCGGGAGGCGTAAGTCGCCGCCACGGCGCGCAGAAAGTCGAGCCGCACCTTGCGCAACTGGCGCTCCCGCGGCGTATCGGGCCACACCGGCACCTCGTGATTCGTCAGGGCCTTGACGCCCAGCGAGGCCGCCACCCCGCGCACAAAAATCGTCTCCTCCTCGGCTTCGGGTCGCGCGCCGTGGTTGTAGGTCACCACATGCAATTGTTCCCTTGCCTCTGGATACGCCGCCCAGACCAGCAGCAGCAGCGCCAGCGAATCCGCCCCGCCGGAACACGCCAGAATCCACGGCTCATTGCAGTGAGCGTCCAGCCACGCGCGTGCCTGACGCTCCCACAACGTCGTCGGGATGCGTTCCAGCAGACCCATCGCAGCCTGGCGCCAGTCAAACTCCAGCGCCTGCATCGGCCGCAGGTCAAAAACGGGGGAGAACGTCACAATTGTAATTTACTCATCTCCGGCCCGAGGTCGAGCCTTGCGGGACAGAAGGTCGTCAAATGCCCGCGGACGGCTCAAAACCAGGCCTGCCAATGGTCCCAAATGGCAAAGCCCCACATAAAACCGCAGTTGACAAGTGTAAAAAACACGGCGGCGCTGCCCAGGTCCTTGGCGCGCTTCGCCAGGGGGTGCCGCTCCAGCGACACGTAGTCGATGCAAGCCTCGAGCGCGCTGTTGATGCACTCCATCGCGAGCACCATGAACATGCTGGCAAACAGGATCGCCTTGTAGGTGATGCTCATGGGCAGGATCACCGCAGCCGGAAACAGGATCAGGCCGAGGATGACCTCGAAGCGAAAGGACGCTTCTTCCCGCCAGGCCGCACCAATGCCCCATAACGAGTATTGCGTGGCTTTGGAGATGCGCAGAATGCTGACCGCCCGCTCGGCCTGCGGCGGCGGCGTGGCCGTCTGCCGGGTGCTGGTGCGTTCGGGTGGCGGCTCAACGGGTGGCTGGCTGGAAGCGCCCATAGCTGTTAGTCATCGGTAATTTCGGGCGCGTTTTCAAGCTGAGGCGCTGCTTCCGGAAAAAACAGGTCGATATAGACCAGCCGGTGATCGCTCGCCCGCAGCGCCTCCGGGCCATCAAAGATCGTGCCCTGCCCTTCCGCCACCCAAGGGGTAAGCCGCGGCGCAACCAGCACATAGTCAATGCGTTCGTAGCGGTCGGACCACCCCGAGTAATAGGTCCAGCGCTCCCCCCGGGAATCCGCGGCCGGCCACACCTCCGCCAAAGGCGCCCGCGGATCGCCGCTCAGGTGTTCCAGCGCCGGGCTGCGGTAAGCATCGTTCGCGTCCCCCATCAGCACAAATCTCCCCTGCCCGTCCGGCCAGCGTTCCCGCAGATGGGCGGCGATCGCCTCGGCCTCACCGGCGCGACGCTGTACGGAGTCCGGATCGCGGGCGTCTTCGGTCAAGCGGCTCTTGAGGTGAAAGGTAAAGAGGTGCCAGGACACGTGATCGGTCAGCAGCTCGACCTCCAGCAGCCCACGCTTCACCGGCACGTCCTCGTCGAAGTAGCGCAGCGTCAGGTCACGGTGTTCGCGCACCTCCACCACCGGCACCCGGGCCAGCACCGCAACGCAACGGGTCGGGTCGTCGGCCTGCAGTTGAAAGGCAAAGGGGAAGTCCAGACCTTCGGCCGCCAGATCGCGCTGCAACTCGGCCAGATAACCGGGGCCGACTTCCTGCAGGGCCAGCACATCGGGCCTGACTTCGCGGATCACCGCCCGCAAGGCTTCGACTTCCGCCGCCGGCTTGGGATAGTCAAAGCGCCATTCCCCATCGACCATGCGGTCGGTCACGAGGTAGTTCTTGACGTTGTAGGTCGCCACGCGAACGCGCCCCGCCGAAGCGAGCACCACCAGGCAACAAAGCCCGCACAGGATGGCCGCGAGCCGCATGAACGGGAGTGCTAGGCGTTCTGCAGCGCGCGCTCACGCTCCATCAGGGTCGGGTGCGAGTAGTAAAAAGCGCTATAGAGCGGGTGCGGAGTCAGGTTGCTCAGGTTCTTGGAGGTAAGCGCACGCAGGGCGCCGATCAACGGCCCGGGCCGGTTTTCCATCGCGTTGCGCGCAAAGGCGTCGGCCTCATACTCGTGCTTGCGCGACATCTGGTTGGAAAGCGGATTGAACCAGAACGTCACCAGACCGCTCAGCAGGCCGACCATCAGCAGCGTCGGCCCGAGCACGCCCTCAGCGTAGGCAAAGCCGAAGGCTTCGACGAACCACGGTTGCCCCAGCAGCCAGCCGAGCACCGCAAACATGGCAAAGAGGCTGGCGGCGGCCCAGATCAGGCGCTTGGGGATGTGGCCGCAGCGATAGTGCCCGATCTCGTGGGCGAGCACGGCTTCCAGCTGCTCGGCCTCGAGCTGCTCGACCAGCGTGTCGAACAACACGATGCGGCGGAAGGAGCCAAAGCCCGTAAAGAAGGCGTTGGAGTGCCGGCTGCGTTTGCTGCCGTCCATGATCTGGATCGTCTTGGCCGCAAAACCCGTGCGATCGGCCAAAGCCATCAGGCGCGAACGCAGGTCACCCTCGGGCAGATCGGTGAACTTGTTGAAGAGCGGCATGATGACCAGCGGCGCCAGCACCAGCATGACGAGCTGGAAGGCGAAGAGCGCCACAAAGGCCCACACCCACCACAACGGGGTCAGCTCGACCAGCCACAGAATCAGCGCCAGCAGCGGGCAGCCGATGGCCAGGCCGAGCACGAGGCCCTTCATCTTGTCGGAAATCCAGAGGGCCGGTTTGCTCTGGTTGAAGCCGTAGCGCTCCTCCAGGCGGAACTGGTAGAAATACTCCCATGGCAGACTGGGGATCGACAGCAGCAGCATGATGGCGATCAGCGAAACGCTCTGCCCCCAGATGCCCAGCCCGACGACACCCGTAAAGGCTTGCCACAGCCACGGCAGCAGGCCGCTCAGCACAACGACCGCCAACACCACCGCATCGTACAGCGTCTCCCAGGAGCCCAGACGGCTCTTGTCCTGCGTATAGCGCACGGCCTTGTCGTAGGTCTCAGCGTCCATCACACCGGCAAAAGCCTCCGGGATGCCGTCCGCGTGACGTCGCACCTCCGCACGGTTGAGCTTATCCAGCCACAGTTGCACGCCGGTGCGCGCGATGAGGAGCAACACAAATATCAGGAGCACGACATCCATTGCCGCTCAGGTTAAAGGGTTGCGCTCGCTTTGGGAAGGATAGAAGCCAGAAGATGATCCATGGCGGCAGAGGCGGGAAAGCCAATTCGGATGCGGCCATTTACGGAATGATGTCGTTTCCTGAGCGGTCGCAGTTGCTATCTGCAAATCGACCTGCTACAACCAACGTTATCATGCGTAACCCCATTCTCCCTGCTGCGCTCATCGTGCTCTCCCTCGTCTTGGCAGCCTTTGCCTGGTACCAACATCAGGAAATCCAGCGCCTCGAAACCGAACTGGCCCAGGCCACGCCGGAACAACTCCAATTGGCCGCCGCCCCCGAAACACAGCCGTTGGCCCAGAAGGTCGACGAACTGCAGCGCCAGCTAAAGCAGGCCCAGGCCGACGCGGAAGAAGCCCGACAAGCCACCGCCAGCCCGGAGCCGGCGCCTATCACCAACCGCCAGACGGAGGATGACTCCAATATGTTGAAAGACATGGCGGACCTCGTACGCGACAACCCCGCCATGAACGAGATGGTCACGACCCAACAGCGGGCCACCCTCGAATACATGTACCGCAACCTCGCCGACGGCTACAACTTTACGCCCGAGGAGAAGGCCTATTTCTACGACCTCCTGCTCGCCCGCCAGATGCAGCGCGTCAACTTCGGCCTGATGGCAATGCGAGGCAGTATGACGGATGAAGAGCGTCAGGCCGCGATCGCGGAGGTCGAAGCCGCCGACCAGCAACTACGGAGCGAGATGGAGGCCTTCCTGAACAACGATACGGACTGGCAGCGCTTTGAGCGCTTTGAAAATACGCTCGGGATCCGCAGCGAGCTGGATTCCTTCAGCAAGAGCGTCGCCGGCAGCGAGCCGCTCTCCGCCGACGTTTACGAACAACTGGTCGACACCATCCAGCAGGAACGCGAGCGCTATCCGTTTTCCCACAATTTCGATCAGGGCGGCGACGGCGGCATGGACCTCTCACAGCTCAACGAAACCGCCATCAACGAACACATCGACGAGCTGCGCCAGTCCAACGCCATCATCCAGAACGCCGTCGCCTCTTACCTCACTCCGGCCCAGCTGGCCGCCTTTCGCCAGAACCAGGAACAGATGCTGACCATGCAGGCCGCCAGCCTGCGCATGGCTGCCCAGATGTTCGCCCGCCAAAGCAACGAGCAGCAATAGCGGGAGCGCCGCGGCCAAAGGCGTGAAGACAGGAGATGAGGGCCGAAAGGCTCGACCGTCTGAGGCATTCCCGCTTGTCGTGGGGCAATAATCTGTCATACAAAGGTTCCATGTCGTCATCGAACGAACCGGAGCAACCCAACAACGAGCCGCTGGCCTTCGAGGCTGCGCTGGATCAGCTGGAAGCGCTGGTGAACGCGATGGAGGCCGGCGAGCTGCCTCTCTCCGAGCTGGTTGCGAAATACGAGGCGGGCAGCAAGTTGGTGAAAGTGTGCGAGGCCCGGCTGAAAGATGCCGAATTGAAGATTGAAAAGCTGCGGGAAGACGCAGACAACGTGACCTTTGAACCGATGCAGCTCCCGCAAGGCGGCGAGTGAGTCCTCATCATGGCCATTCTTGACAAGATCGACGGTCCCGCCGATGTGCAGCGGCTCCACCGTGCCGAGCTGACTACGCTGGCACAGGAAATCCGCGAACGCATCATCGACGTGACCGCCCGCAATGGGGGCCACATCGGCCCCAACCTCGGCGTCGTGGAGCTGACGCTCGGCCTGCACCGGGTCTTCACCACCCCGGAGGACAAGTTCGTCTTCGACGTGGCCCACCAGGGTTACGTGCACAAGCTGCTGACGGGCCGCAAGGGCGACGATTTCGACCTGATCCGCCGCGCCGGCGGCCTCAGCGGCTTCCTCAACCGCACGGAGAGCGAGCACGACGCGTATGGCGCCGGCCACGCGGGCACCGCCTTGAGCGCCGCCCTCGGCATGTGTGCCGCCCGGGACCGCGCGGGCAAAGACAACCACGTAGTCGCCCTGCTGGGGGATGCCGCCTTTACCTGCGGCATCACGATGGAGGCGCTGAACAACATCGCCGCCACGACCGATCGGCTGATCATCATCCTGAATGACAACGAGTGGTCGATCGCCAAAAACGTGGGCGCGCTTTCAAAATATTTCAACGAGATCATCACCAACCCGGTCTACAACCGGCTGGACAAGGACCTGCATTCGGTGCTCGAGCGGGTGCCGGGCGGGCAGCAGATGATCGAATTCGGCCGCCGCTGGAAGCGGGAAACCAAGGACTTTTTCGTCAATTCGAGCCTGTTCGAGGCCTACGGGTTGCGCTACATCGGCCCCGTGGACGGCCACGACCTCGACTCGGTGGTCAAACACCTCGAGTTTGCCAAGGAAAGCACCACGCCGATCATCCTGCACCTGATGACGAAGAAGGGCAGAGGCTTCGAGCCCGCCATTGCCTCGCCCGAGAAGTTCCACGGCCTCGGGCCCTTCGATCCCAAGACTGGTGAAGCGGTAAAGAAAGGCGGCGCGTCCGGCCTCGCCTATCAGGACGCGTTCGGCCTGAGCCTGCTCAAGTATGCGGAGACCGACCCCAAGGTATTGGGCATCACCGCCGCCATGCCGCCGGGCACGGGCTTGAGCTACCTCAAGGAGAAGCGCCCGCAGCAATTTTTCGACGTCGGCATCGCGGAAGAGCACGCCGTGCTGTTTGCCTCCGGCCTGGCCTGCGAAGGCTACAAGCCGGTCGTCGCCATCTACTCCACCTTTCTCCAGCGCGGCTACGACTGCATCGTCCACGACGTGTGCCTGCAAAACCTGCCGGTCACCTTCTGCATGGACCGAGCGGGCCTCTCGCCCAACGACGGCGCGACGCACCACGGCCTGTTCGACATCGCTTACCTGCGCTGCGTGCCCAACGCAGTCGTAATGCAGCCCAAGGACGAGGCCGAACTGGCCAACATGCTCTGGACCAGCATTCACACGGCATCCCCCATGTTCATCCGCTATCCGCGCGGCAAAGGCACGGGCGCAGCACTGCCGGAGCAGGGAGAAATGCTGCCGATCGGCAAAGCCGAGGTGGTCAAAAAAGGCCGCGAAGTCCAGCTGTGGGCCCTTGGCCCCTGGGTGCAGGAGGCCGAAAAGCTCGCCGCTTACCTCGAGGAAAACAGCGAGCACCTCAGCGTGGGTGTGGTCAACGCCCGCTTCGCCAAGCCGATCGACCGCGAGCTGCTAACCGCTCAGGCGGAAGAGGCCCAGCTGGTCGTGACGCTCGAGGATCACACCGTCGTCGGCGGCTTCGGCACCGCGGTGCTGGAGGCTGTCTCGGAGGCCGGCCTGCCCGTGCCGGTCGAACGCATCGGCTATCCAGACGCGTTTGTGGATCACGGCGACGGAGTGAAGGACCTGCGCGCGAGCGTGGGGCTGGACAACGAGACATTGCAACGCCGCCTGCTCCAGCGTCTGCACGCGCTGGGCCTGGCTCCCTTGCCCGCCACCGCCTGACCGATTCGCTATGACGCGCCCCAAGCTGTCGTCACGGCGTCGGTTCCTGCTGCAAATGGCCGCAGGAGGCGTGGGGCTGACGGCATCGGGCTTTTACGGCGTCGATTACGCGACCCGGGTGGAACCGATCCGCCTGGAGCTCACCCGCACCCGCATCCACCTGCCCCAGCTCAAGCGCGTCGTGCGCCTCGTCCAGCTTTCAGACTGGCACATCTCCAACGACGTGCCAATGGATTTGATCGAAAAGTCCGTCGAGGTGGCCATCGATCAGGAGCCGGACGTCATTTGCCTGACGGGCGACTACATCACCAACGAGATCCTGGATCCGGAACGGATGGCGGACCTATTCCGCCAGTTGAGCATGACCGCCCCCACCTTTGCCGTGATGGGCAACCACGACGGCACCCCGTATCAGCCCGACCACAGCGACGGGCAACTCTACGAGGCGCTCACGCGCATTTTGCGTGAATCAGGGGTGCGGGTGCTCTCCAACGAATCGAACAAGCTGCGCTTGATGGCCGGCCCGGAGCTGATGATCGCGGGTCTCGGCGACCTCTGGCGCGGCCCGGTGGCGCCCAACCAGGCCCTGAGCTTTCAACGCCGCGAAAACATCCCCGTGATCGTACTGGCCCACAACCCCGACACCAAGCGCAACATCGCGCATCACGACTGGGACTTGATGCTCTCGGGGCACACCCACGGTGGCCAGGTCTGCATCCCCTTCATGGAAGCCCACTTTGCACCCGTCGCGGACAAGAGCACCTACTCCGGCTACTACCGGTGGCACGACCGCCATCTCTACATCACCCGCGGCGTCGGTAACCTGCACGGCATCCGCTTCAATTGTCGCCCGGAGGTGAGCCTGCTGGAGCTGCTGCCCAAGGCTTGAGCCGTGATTCCTAACTTCCCGAATTTTGGGTCGCCAGCCCGACACAGGATGCGCTATAGATGGATCGAGAATATGCGGCGCATCTGGACGTGGGGAATATTGATTTGTTTGAGCCTGCCGAAGGCCCAGGCGGCTGAGGACATTTTTCCGTTGAGCGAAGTCAAACCCGGCATGACCGCCACCTGGCGGACCGTCGTGCGGGGCAACGAGCTGAAGGACTTTCAGCTCGAGATCCTCGGCACCGTGCCGGAAGGCCTCGGGCCCGGCTGGTCGACGATCGTAGGCCTGGCGACCGACCCGGAAATGATCCAGATCGGCGGCGTGGCCGGCATGAGCGGTAGCCCCGTCTACATCGACGGCAAGCTGCTGGGCGCCTATTCCTACACCTACACCTGGTCCAAGGATCAGGCCTTCGTCGGCATCACTCCGATCGAGCAGATGTTCAAGATCGTGGATGCCTTCGATCTCGGCGAGCAGCAAGGCTTCCAGGCCCTTTCGCCCTTCTCGGTCCCCTCCGTCAGCCAGACGACTACTCCCGTGCAGGATACGTCATTTGTGGACTGGTCGCCGCAGCCGGTCCCCACCCCGCTCTCCTTTGGCGGCATTTCGGCCCAGACGCTGCAGACACTGCAGCCGGAATTCGCGCAGGTGGGCTGGCAGGCACCGGTCACGACCGGCATGGGCGCTTCCAGCGAAGGCCAGCCCGACTACAGCCTCGACGCCGGCCAACCGATGGCCGCGGTCCTGATGACGGGCGACTTCAATGCGGCCGCCACCGGCACCATTACCTGGCGCGACGGCGAGCGCCTGCTGGGCTTCGGTCACAGCTTTCTCGGCGCGGGTAACGTGGCGGTCCCGCTCGCCGGTGCCGAGGTGTTGACGATCGTCAGCAACCAGCGCCTTTCCTTCAAGCTCTCGAAGTTTGGCGACATCGTCGGCACGATCTTCCAGGACCGCGCCTCGGGTATCGCGGGCCGCATCGGCCCCAAGCCGCCCATGACGGAGCTGAACCTGCGCACGCGCAACGCCCACGGCTGGCGTGAGACCTATGAGGCGCAGCTGATCCAGCACCCGCAGTGGACCTCGCTGCTCGCCGCCACAACGGTGCTCGAGACCGCCAACAGCGCGATGAGCGCGGGCGAGCGGCAAACCCTCTACCTGCACGGCCAGATCTATCCCGAGGGCATGAACAGCATCAGCTTCGAGCGGGTCGCCACCGGGCCGTCCGCCGGCGCGATGCTGGCCCGTCGTCTGTTCGCCGAGCTGTATGACTTCCTCGACAATCCCTTCGAGCCGGTGACGCTCGACCGGATCGACCTTTCGCTCGAGATCGTGGATTCGTGGCAGCTCAGCGGCCTGCGCAGCGTCAACATCTACCCCGAAGCGCCCCAGCCGGGCGACCAGGTGCAGGTAGAGCTGAAGTTGCTCAACTACCGGGGCGACGAGCGCAAGCTGCTCGTGAACCTCCAGATCCCGCCGACGGCGGACGAGGGCGATACCTTTGCCGTCGTGATCGCCGACGGGGAACAGCTCGACCGCGAGACGAGCGATGGCGGCGGCGTGCCGCACAGCCTCGAGGACATCGCCCTGAGCTGGAGCCTCGAACGCGTGCCGGGACGCCTCTACGCCGCGCTGATCAAGCCGACCGAAGGCATCGGCCTCGAAGGTGCCGCCCTGCCCAATCTGCCGCCCAGCGTGCTGCAACAACTGAGCGAGCCCAACCCCTCGCGCCTCAACCGACCCGTCTCGCAGATCGTCGTCGACGAAAAGAACTTCAGCCTGCCGGGCATCTTCCAGGGCTCCTACTCCGCACAACTTACGATTCGATAAAGCATGTCTGTTCGCTCCTTGTTTTTCGGCTGCCTCGTCGGCAGCTGGGCCCTCGTTTCCCCTGCCCAGGCAGTCACCAACAGCATCGTCGACCAGGGCTACGCCGCCTTTTACCAGAACGAGCTGAAGAATTTTGCGCTCAGCAATCACGGCACGCTGGAAACATCCCCGGCCCTGACCCGCGTCGCGGAGCTGCCCGGTGGACGAGTTTGGGACGCCGTGCGCGCACCCGACGGCACCTTTTACGTCGCGGTGGGCGACAGTGGTGAGGTCTACCGCGTGCAGCCCGATGGCAAAAAGGAGCAGGTCTTCAAGGCTCCGGACCCGCTCGTGCGTGCGCTGGCGCTCGACGACGAGGGCGGGCTTTTCATCGGCGTGAACCCCAGCGGCAGCATCTATCGCCTGCCGCCGGGCGGCGATCGGGCCGAGCTGTGGACGCAGGTGCCCGCCGCCTACGTCTGGGACTTGCGCTGGGACGACGAGGGGCTCTGGATTGCCACCGGCACCCCGGCCAGCCTCATGCACCTGCCTTCCGACGCCCAGGCTGGCGACACGCCCGAGAGTTGGGGGCATCTCGACGACCCGGAAGCCAATTTCACCTCCATTTCGCGCGACGACAGCGGAGCCTTCTGGCTCGGCAGCAGCCCCGACGGCGTTGTCTATTACTTACAGGGGCCCGCCGACGGCTACGCCCTGTATGCCTCCGATGCGGCGGAGGTCAACCACGTGGCCGCCTTCAGCGACGGCGGCGGCCTCTTCACCACCTATCGCAGCGCCAGCAAGAAGAGCTCAAGCACGGAGGAAGCCACCACCGCCGACCCGAACAGCCTGCCGCCCTTTGTCGTGACGGCGGACGACAGCCTCGGCAGCGGCAACAGCGGCTCGAGTGAGCTCTACCGCCTGACGCCCAGTGGCTACGCGCGCCCCATCTGGCGCAGCAGCAGCTCCGGTATCTACGCGATGTCGGTCGTCGACCCCCACCTCGTGCTGCTGGGCCTGAGCGATGGCGCCAAACTGGTCGCGTTTCAGGAAGCCAATGACTGGGCGCTCTTGCACCAGGTGCCCGGCGCTGCCGAGATTTCCGCCATCCTGCCCGGTGAAAAGCCGAGCGAAAATTACGTTTTCACCAGCCGGCCTGCCGGCGTCTGGAAGGTCGGCGGCGAAAGCGATGCGCCGGCCCAGATGACCTCCACTGTCTGGGATGCCGACCAGATCGCCAGTTGGTCGCGGGTCGAAGTCGTGCGCAGCAACACCCTGCCGATCAAACTGGAAGTCCGCGCCGGCGAGACGCGCAAGCCGGACTCCACCTGGAGCGATTGGGCGGTGCTCGACGACGAGAGCTCGACGCCCACAAAGCTCGTCGCGCAACTCCCGCACGCCCTCGTCTCGCGCTTCATGCAATACCGCCTGACGGTCGACGACGGCAAGGCCAAGGGTGCCATCTACCGCGTGCGTGCCTTTTACGCGCTGGAGAACGTCAACCCCAGCCTGCACAGCGTGCAAGTGCTGCCCTTCCCCATCGAAGTGCAGGAAAACGTGAACCGCGCCGCCACCAATACCGACCTGGATACGCTCTTCACCGCGCGCGGCCTGCAGAGCTTTGTCGAAGGTGAGCCGAAAACGCGCTACAAGGTCAACCGCGTGGACGCCCAAGGCTGGTTCTCGGTCATCTGGAAAGCCTACGATCCCAACGGCGACCCCCTGCTGCACGACGTCTCCCTCCAGCGCACGGGTGAAGACGAATGGATGCCGCTCGCGCAAGGCCTGCCCGACCCCTATTGGACCTTCCCGGTGCAAGGCCTCGAGTCGGGCTACTACCAGATCAAGGTCGAGAGCTACGACGGCTATCACGACGGCGAAGACGCCGATCCCTACCTGCGCGCCGAAGCCCGCAGCGACTTGTTCCTGATCGATAATGAAGCCCCCACGCTGGAAGAGATCGACCGCAAGCTGTCGGGCGGCAACGCCACGATCGTGATCGAGGCCACGGATAACTGGAGCCCGATCGCCAACGCCTTCTACAGCCTCGACGGCTCGCCTTACCAACCGCTGCAGCCCGACGACGGGACCTTCGACAGCGTGCATGAACGGTTGACGCTCAATTTCACCGATTTCCCGGTCGGCACCTATCACGCCCGCGTCGAAATTCGCGACGAGGCCAACCAGGTGACCGTCCAACCCGTGCGCTTCGAGATTTCCGAGGCGCAAATGCAGGCGGATGACGACGATCAGGCGGATGCGCAGGAGGAGGCCGAGCCGGCAAAGAAGACCGCAAAGCAGGAGAAAAAGAAACAGTCGTAGCGCGGATGCCCGCCTAATGTGCTTGCCTGCGGCGGGTGTGGCCTCTTGCTTTGCGGGCATGACTGAGACGCGTGTCCGTTTTGCGCCCAGCCCGACGGGTTTCTTCCATATTGGCAGCGCCCGCACGGCTTTGTTTAACTGGCTGTATGCCCGCCACACCGGGGGCACCTTCGTGCTGCGGATCGAGGATACAGACCAGGAGCGCAATCGCCCCGAATTCCTGCAGATCATTTACAACAGCATGCGCTGGCTGGGCATGGATTGGGACGAAGGCCCCGAAATCGGCGGCGATTACGGCCCCTACTTTCAGAGCGAACGCGGTGAGATCTATCAGCGCTACCTGGACAAGCTGAAGGAGGCCGGCCGCACCTATCTGAAGGACGGCGCGCTCTACTTCCGCCTCGAAGGCGAGCGCTACACGGAATACGATGAATACCTGAAGGCCGAGGTCGAAAAGGTAAAGGCCGCCCCGGTCGAGATCGACGACGCCATCCGCGGCAAGGTCGTTCGCGCCGAGAGCCGGGACTTCGTCATCTGCCGCGCCGACGGCAGCCCCACCTTCCACTTCGTCAATGTGGTGGACGACATCGAGATGAAGATCACCCACGTCGTGCGCGGTGAGGACCACCTTTCCAACACGAGCAAGCACGTCGAACTCTTTCACGCCTTTGGCGCGCCCGTGCCACAATACGCCCACCTGCCCCTGATCCTGAAGGATCCGCAGGATGGCAAAGGCAAGATGAGCAAGCGCGACCGGGGGGCCTTGATCGAGGAATACCAGGAGCGCCACTTCCTGCCCGCCGCCGTACGCAACTACCTGGCCCTGCTCGGCTGGTCGCCCAAGGACGACCGCGAAAAGATGGACATCGGTGAGATCATTGAGAAATTCGAGCTGAAGGATATCCAGAAGGGCGCCGCCCGCTTTGACGAAAAGAAAATGGCGCACCTCAACCAGGAATACCTGAAGGAGCTGCCGGTGGAGACCTACGCCTGGCACGCTCGCCCGGTGCTGACGGAAGCCGGCCTCATCGCCGAGGATGCGGACGAGGATTACCTGCAGCGCGTGCTGGCCCTCTGCCAGGAAAAGGTGGATGCGCTCCAGAACCTGCCCTCGTTCACCCGCTATTTCTTCAGCGAGGACTACCCGAAAGACGAAAAGGCCAAGGCCAAGCTCCTGAAAAAGGGCGCGCCCAAGCAGCGTCTGGCCGAAGTCCACGCCGCCCTCTCCCAGCTCTCCGACGAGCAATGGGAAGACGAGGCCATCAACCAGGCGTTTATGGACCTCGCACAGGCCCACGGGCAGGAAAAGCCGTTCCAGTGGTGGCCCATCACCCGCTTTGCGGTCAGCGGCACGACCAGCGGCCCCGACTTCGTCCCCATGTTGACCGTGCTGGGCCGCGAACGCGTGCTCGCCCGCGTCCAGCGCTTCCACGACCAGCTGGAGGGCTAAGCGCTCGCCGCGCAGACGGCCGCAACCTTTTGAGTGCGGAGCCTGGCTCCGCTTTGACGACGGAACCCAGGAACGAAGAAACGATGACGCCACCCGCCAGGTGTGCCTTCGCACTGTGACAAGCGGTGTGAGTCGCTATGGCCCAAGGTGTCTCACCGGGCGCGACTTATAAATACACCGTTCACTGCTAATCAGCAACTTGCAGAACATCCAGATGGCACACCTTATGCATTATAAAGGCCATTATGCGACGTTCCGATTTCCGCAGCCACTTTGACGCCCGCTTCCGCTCCCCCTCGCCCGAGTCGGAAGCGCGGCACGGTGCGGCCGCGTCGACTGACGCCCGTGCTGCCATCCTGAACCGGCTGCAAACCGTGGCCACTGGCGTGCTGAAACGCACGGACCTCTTTGAGGGGCCCGCGCGACAGGCCATGCTGGAGGAACTGGCGGTGATCGCGAGTCTGGCCGACGCCCGGACGATCAACTGGCCCTTGCTCTACATCCGCGTCGCGCGGCTGGTCGCCCAAATCACGCCCTTTGACGAGGAACTGCCCGCCGTGATCGACGCCCTGCGCACCCTCGAAGTCGAGGTCGTGTCCTGGGCGCCGCGTCAAGCCCTGCGTGACGCCGTGGCCCGGGAAGTCACCGAGGCCGACGAAGCCGACGAGCCTTACGATGAAAATGATGAAGATTTTCTCTAAAGTGAGGATTCGCCCAACCGACTTTTCCCGTCAGTTGAGTGAAACCTTCAAGCTCCGAGCTGGTTAATGGTAGTTGAGAGATAGAGAGAGCAAGCAGTTTGAGGTTTTCATAGCAAAACGCCCCTGGTTTCGACCGCGGGCGTTTGTTGTGTACGACCCGAGCCCGGCTGCTTTTTGGCCCGCGTGCTTTTCCTTTCTTGCGCCCGGCGCAGACATGCCGCAAGGTCACGGACTTTGCCTGCAACCGCAGCTTACTGCCCAATGAAGCGCACGCATACTTGCAATGCCCTCCGCCGTGACCAAGTCGGTCAGGAAGTCACCCTGGTTGGCTGGGTCGACGTCCGTCGCGACCACGGCGGCATCCAGTTCATCGACCTTCGCGACCGCGAAGGCATCACGCAGATCCTCTTCACCAATGAAGATGCTGAGCTCAGCCAACAGGCGGACCGCATCCGCCCCGAGTCGGTGATCGAGGTGACGGGCACCGTCCGCGCCCGTGGCGAGAGCGAGGTGAATGCGAAGCTGCCGACGGGTGAAATCGAAGTCGTCGCCCGGCAGCTGACGATCCACAACGTCGCCGAGACGCCGCCCTTCCCGCTCGACGACGACAAGGCCAACAAGGTCAACGAGGACTTGCGCCTGCAATACCGCTTCCTCGACCTGCGCCGCCCCAACATGTATCGCAACCTGCGGGTGCGCAGCAAGGCGGCCAAGGCGATGCGCGACTACCTCGACAGCCAGGAATTTCTCGAGATCGAGACGCCGAGCCTCTTCAAGAGCACGCCGGAAGGCGCGCGCGAGTTTCTCGTGCCCAGCCGCCTGAACCCCGGCAAGTTTTACGCGCTCAACCAGAGCCCGCAGCAATACAAGCAGATGCTGATGGTGGCCGGCGTCGAGCGCTATTACCAGCTCGCCCGCTGCTTCCGCGACGAAGACCTGCGCGCCGACCGCCAGCCCGAGTTTACCCAGATCGACATCGAAATGTCGTTCATCGACCGCGAGGACATGTACGCGACGATGGAAGGCCTGATGAAGCGCATCTGGAAGGACGTGCTGGGCGTGGACCTGCAGACGCCGTTCCCGCGCATGTCCTACTTCGAGGCCATGAACCGCTACGGGGTGGACAAGCCGGACACGCGCTTCGGCCTGACCTTCGAGGACTTTACCGAAGCCTTCAAGAACAGCTCGTTCAAGGTCTTCAAGACCATCGCCAACAGCGGCGATGGCGCCATCAAGGCCATGAAGGTGCCGGAACTCGCCGACTTGACCCAGGGCGAGCACCGCGACCTCGAAAACACCGCCAAGAACTTCGGCGCCAAGGGCCTCGCCTTCATCCGCATCGACGAAAGCGGCGAGTGGAAGAGCCCGATCGTCAAGTTCTTCAGCGACGAGGAAAAAGCGGCCCTGCAAGAGCGCCTCGACATTCAGCCGGGCGACCTCGTGCTGTTCTCCGCCGCCGAGTGGGAACGCGCCTGCACCATCCTCGGCCGCGTGCGCCTCGAGTGCGCCAAGCTGCTCGTGAAGCGCGAGAAGCTCGAGCTCTCGGCCTCGCAATACAACTTCCTCTGGGTAATCGAATTCCCGCTGATGCTCCACGATGAAGAGCAAGGCCGCTACGTGGCCGCCCACCACCCCTTCACCGCCCCGGTGCCGGAAGACGTGGAGCTGCTCGACAGCGACCCCAAGGCCGTGCGCGGCCAGCACTACGACCTCGTGCTCAACGGGTGGGAAATCGGTGGCGGCTCCATCCGTATCCACCAGCCCGAGCTGCAAAAGAAGGTCTTCGAAGACGTGCTGCAGATCCCGAAGGACGTGGTGCAGGAGCGCTTTGGCTACATGCTCAACGCGTTCCGCTACGGGGCCCCGCCCCATGGCGGCATCGCCTTCGGCTTCGACCGCATGATCACGCTCATGACGGGTGCGACCTCCATCCGCGAAGTGATCGCCTTCCCCAAGACCCAGAAGGGGCAGGACCTCATGGCCGATGCGCCGACCACCGCTACGCCGCGCCAGCTGCGCGACCTCCACATCGAAACGGTCGAGCTGGACGAAGAAGCGGACGCCGAATAGGCGAGCGGTCAAAATTGATCAGATTTAACCAGCGGGCCTCTCCCTCTTGCGGAGAGGCCTTTTTCGTGTCTGCGCACTTTTGGTCCTGTATATTTTTTACCACTCAAACGTTAAAGCGCGCAGGGGTGGGCACTTATGCCCGCACGCCCCAAGGTGCACACAGAACGTTTTAAAATTCATACCGGCGCACTGAAAATCAACAAGTTACAATACCTACCGACTAAAAACTGAACAGTGGCAGAGGCCGCTGGCACATCGGGTGCTCAAATAGAGGAGTTCTACGCCTCGTCTGTTTTACAACCATTTGATCACCATTAACTAACAAAGATGATGCAGCACCTCAAACACCCTCGAGTCTGGTGGATGCTTCCCCTCCTGATGGCTTCAGGAGCCCTGTCCAGCACTCTCTCGGCCCAAGACGCCGGGGCTACCCTCGATTCCGTCGCCACTGCCGCCAGTGACGCCGCGTTTCGAACTGACAATCTATGGATCCTGATCGCGGCCGCGCTCGTGTTTATCATGCACTTGGGCTTCGCGACCGTGGAATCCGGCCTCGGCCAGAGCAAAAACACGGTCAACATCCTGTTCAAGAACACCTTTATCATCTGCATGGGCATCGTCGTCTATGCGGCTTGGGGGTTCAACTCGATGTATCCGGGTGACGGCAATGGCTTCTTCGCCATGGGCGCCCCGATCTCCAACGCGCTCAATGCGGGCGGCGATGATCTGATGACCAGTTCATACGCTGACTACACCTACTGGGCGGACTTCATTTTCCAGGCCATGTTCGCCGCGACTGCCGCGACGATCGTTTCCGGTGCTGTAGCCGAACGCATCAAGCTCGGCAGCTTCATGGTGGGCGCGACCCTGCTCGTGACCTTTATCTACCCGATTTCCGGCTATTGGAAGTGGGGCGGCGGCTGGCTCGATGCTATGGGCTTCTACGACTTTGCCGGTTCGACGCTGGTGCACGCCTTCGGTGGCTTCGCCGCGCTCGCCGCAGTGCTCGTGCTCGGCCCGCGCAAGGGCAAGTATCTGCCCGGCGGCAAGATCAAGCCGGTGCTCGGCCACTCCATGCCGCTCGTCGCGATCGGCGTCTTCCTGCTCATCCTCGGTTGGTTCGGGTTTAACGGCGGCTCCGTGCTGAGCGCCGATCCGGCCCTCGTCTCCCTCGTTTTCGTCACCACGATGATCGCGGCTTGCGGCGGCGGCCTCGCCTCCATGTTCACGTCCTGGATCGTGCTGAAAAAGCCTGACCTCTCGATGTCCCTCAACGGCATCCTCGCCGGCCTGGTGGGCATCACCGCCGGTGCGGACCAGATGGGTCCCTGGTCGGCCCTGATCGTCGGCTTCATCGCCGGTGTGATTGTGGTCTTCTCCGTCCTGTTCTTCGACAAGATCAAGATCGACGACCCGGTCGGTGCCATCTCCGTGCACGGCATCTGCGGCCTCTGGGGCACTTGGGCCGTCGGCATCTTCGGCATCGGCGGCGACTATTCGATCGTGACCCAACTCGTGGGTTCCCTCTCGGTAGCCGCGCTTGCCTTCGTAACCTCTTTTGTCATCTTCATCGCGGTCAAGGCCATCATGGGTCTGCGGGTCAGCGAAGAAGAGGAAGTCGGTGGCCTGGACGTGGGCGAACACGGCCAGGAAGCCTACCCCGATTTCCAAGGCGCTCACTAAGCCACGCTTACGAGCTTGAAACCAACGCGTGCTAACACTATATAAACGCGAACTCTAGGATCTGACACATGAAACTGGTTAAAGCGATCATCAAGCCGTTCAAGCTGGAGGAAGTGAAAGAAGCGCTCTCCGAGATCGGCGTCGAAGGCATGACGGTGACTGAAGTCAAGGGCTTCGGTCGCCAGAAGGGCCACACTGAAATCTACCGTGGTAGTGAATACACGGTCGACTTCCTGCCCAAGGTCATGCTGGACGTGGCCGTGCCGGACGAACTTGTGGCGAAGACTATCGACGCCATCAAGAACGCCGCCAAGACCGGCAAGATCGGTGACGGCAAGATCTTCGTCCTGCCCATCGACGAAGCGGTGCGTATTCGCACCGATGAAATGGGCGACAGCGCGATCTAAATCCGCTCCACGCTTTCAAAGCACACTCACGCTTCCCTCCGGTCATTGGCCGGGGGGATTTTTTTGTACCTGCGGCATCCCGCCTCAGCAGACGCTGTTACTTGCCATCGCCCCGGATCCTGCCTTCATTGGACGGAATGCGCGTTAAGGAACTGAGTGACCGCCTGGTGGATGCGGCCCGCCGGGCTCGTTTTCAAGTCGAATACTACGGCAAACGTGAAGACCACAGCCTGATGGCCTTCCACCGCGTGCCGGAAGACGCCAAGGCCAGCGTTTACCTCTCGGCCGGAGTGCATGGCGACGAACCGGCCGGGCCGATGGCCTTGCTCGACCTGTTGCGCAAAAAGGCGTTTCGCGACGACGTGGCCTACTACCTTGTCCCCCTCGTCAACCCGCTCGGACTCGAGGCGAAGACGCGCGAAAACGACAAGGGCCAGGACGTCAACCGCAGCTACGGCCCCACCCCCAGCACGCCCGAGGCCGTGGCCCACCAGGCGTGGCTGAAGGATCGCCAGTTCGACCTCGCCATCTGCCTGCACGAAGATTTCGAGGCCACTGGCTTTTACCTCTACGAACTCGCGCCTGAGCGCCTGCCCAAGGACGACCCGCGCCGCACCTCCCACGCCTTCCCCTCCCCCGCACGCGACCTGCTGGCGGCCGGTGCGGAGCATTTGCCGATCGACTTGAGTGAAGAGATCGACGGCTTTCCGGCAGACAAGGGCCTAATGCGGCCGCCGGAAGAGCGGACCGAGACGTGGACGGAAGACCTGCCTGAAGCCATCCAGCTACTGCGCCACCATGCGCCCTGGTGCTTTACCACGGAGACGCCCAGCACGGCGGCCAACATCGTGGACCGCGTCGCCTGCCACGGCGCCGTGATCCAGGCGGGCGTCAACTGGCTGCTCCATCACGTGAGCTAGGCGTGCCCAGATCCTCCACGTCAGGACGATCGGCACTGCACACACGGCGGATCTCGTTGACCAACGCGCCAAACGTATAGGGCTTGCTGATGAAGCCCTGAATCCCGGCTATGACCAGCGCGGAAGTCTCCACCCGCAGCTTGTTGGCCGAGACTGCGATGATCTTGACATCCTGAGTCCAGGGAGCGTCCGCCAACCCGCGCAGGCGATTGACAAACGTCCAGCCATCCATGCGCGGCATCTGCAAGTCGAGTAGGATCAGGTCGAAGCGCTCCCGCTGCACCCGTTCGAGCGCATCCATCCCGTCCGTCACAAGCGCGGCATTGTAGCCGAGCCGTCGCAGGTGGATGTGGATCAGCTGGCCCGAGGTCGGGTTGTCTTCCACCACGAGGATGTGGAGCGGTAGCGACTCCGCCAGGCGCTTGTTTTTGGCGGCAACAGGCACTGCGCCGTTTTCCGCCTGGGTCTCTTCCACCACCGACTGCAGTGGCAGCTTGAAGCTGAACGTCGAGCCCCGGCCATAGGAAGATTCGACTTCCAACTTGCCGCCCATCAGCGCGACCAGGTGAGACGAAATGGCCAGGCCGAGCCCGGTGCCGCCAAAGCGACGCGTCGTGGAGCTGTCTGCCTGGGTGAACGGCTCGAAGATGTTGCGCTGCTGCGATTCGCGGATGCCGATGCCGCTGTCGCGCACCGAGAACTGCACCTCCACCATTTTGCCGGCTTCGTAAGCCCGGTTGGTCTCGAGGCTGATCCGGACCGAGCCCCGTTCGGTAAACTTGATCGCATTGTCGATCAGGTTGTTCAGCACCTGACGCAAGCGTGCATTATCGATCTCGAAAAGCGTCGGTAAGCGCTCATCGATCACCATGTTAACCTGCACGCCCTTGGCTTTGGCCTTCGCCTGGTGTGTAGAGACGATCTGCTTGACCAGATCCGGCAGATTCACCCACTCCAGCTGCAGCTCGATCTTGTCGGACTCCAGTTTGGAGTAGTCGAGGATGTCATCCAGCAGGTGCAACAACGCGTAGCTGTTCTCGACCACGATCTTGGCGTATTCCTGCTCCTCCGTCGGCAACTCGCCCTCACGCAGCAGTTCCGCAAATCCCACTACGGCATTCATCGGAGTGCGAATCTCATGGCTCATCGTGGCGAGAAACTCCGACTTCACCCGCTCGAGGCGACGCGCTTCCCGGGCCGCTTCCTCCGCCGCACGCACCGCCTTCGCCCGGGCCGCCATCTCATTGGTCAAGGTTTCTTTCTGCTGAAAGAAATCCCGCACCAGGCGCGCCAGCTGCCCCAACTCGTCCCGACGGTCCAGCAGCGGGTAGAGTGGGCGCTCCTTCTGCTCCGTCAGCGCGGTCCGCAAGCGGATGATGGGGTTCAGGACCATGCTCGGCAGGGAAAAGGCCGCCACAACCACAATCACCAGCAGGATGGCCACAAACAGAAAAACCACCGAACGCAAGTGCTGCTTAAAAAGCGCAAATATCTGCGTCTGGTGGTCGTAAACCAGCTGGCCGATCAGCTGGCCGTCCCAGCCGTAGAGCGGAGTTGCCGTCTGCAGGTGGGAGTTCTGCAGGAGGTTGGCGCTCGGCTGACCTTCGGGGAGAGAATGCCGGGGCTCGAACCGGATATAAGCGTTGGTCAGATCCTGGAGTTCACCCAGATATTCTTCGGTGAAAAAGCGCCCCGCGAACATCATCCCCTGGGCCGGCGTGACGCGTTGCAGATCCTCGCCTGGCTGCAGCGGCGAACCCGCAACCTCCAACAGCCCGTACTCGGTAGAGATGAAAAAGTGCGGATAGGCGAGATCGCTCATCCACGTCTCAAACTGGGAACGTGCCGGCAATCGCAGCTGCCCAACCGGCAGTTCGTTGCGCTCGTTGCGTTCATAAACCATCTGCCCGGAACGATCGTAGAACCAGATGAGATCGGCCTGAAACAATTCCGGGACCCCCTCCAGCTCTTCAGTCCACCAGTCGTCGTTCGGAGCCTGCACAAAGTCGATCGTATCCTGCCACCAGCTGTAGTCGTAGACGAAGTGCGTCAGGCTCTCTTGCTTCAGCGTCTCGATGCCCGCCGTCTGTTCGCTCTTTTCCCGGATCAGGTGATCGAAAAGTTCGCGGTAGGCCTTATTCCACCGGAGCAGGGCCGCAGTCAGCAGCATTAGAATGATGCTCGCGGTACCAATGAAAATTAACGAAAACTTGGGCAACAGTTTCACAGCAGCTCAATGGGTGGGGCTCAGGGATGACTTATAGATCGGCAGTTCTCCCCTCCACACTACCTGAAACCGGCAGATCCAGCGGCAGGTGCTCAATTTTAGCCAAGTCCTGGAGATCGGGGGCCAGAGGTGCCTGCCAGGTGCGTGGCCCATCCTCCAGATTGAAGGTCACCTCAAAAGCGTGCAGCGCCTGTCGCGGCCACCGCAGTTGCCGCGACATCTCACCCGTCCAGCCGTGGCGAATAAACTCCAGGTAGGCCTCCGGATGTCCGCCGTAGATCTTGTCGCCCACCACCGGGTGCCCCAGCCAGGCTGCATGGACGCGGATCTGGTGTTTGCGCCCCGTGTGTGGCGTCACCAGTGCGAGCGTGAGGCGACCGTTGTTGGCCAGCGGCTGGTAATGCGTCACCGCGCTCTGCCCCCGCCGCTCCGGCCGCACCATTTGCATCACCGCCACCTCGGCAAAAGGATCGCGTCCGATCGGCTCATCGACCGTCACGGGGTCCGTCATGACCCCCTCCAGAAAGGCGAGGTAGCGTTTGGTGACGGAGCGCGCCTCGAGCGCCATCTGCAGGTTGCGCGCCGCCAGACGGTGTTTGGCCAGCACGACCAGCCCGGAAGTCTCCCGGTCGAGGCGCGCGACGAGATGCACTCGCTTGAGCGCCCGCCACTCTTTCACCGCCCCCACCAGGCTCGACCACGGCCCGTTCTTGGAAGGGTGACACACCACCCAGCCCGGCTTGTTCAGGACCAGGACTTCGTCGTCGTCGAGCACGATCCATTCTTCCAACCACTCCGGTTGAATCAGGGCGGCTTCGGAGGCTAACAAAAGTGACGGTGCAGGCATCAAGAACAGCAGAATCTGGAGAATCCGAACACTTGCACGTACGAAATACGGTCCAATGGATTCCTAAACCAATTTTTACAGAACATGCTACTGCCCAGCCTTCTCCACGATGCCGCTCCTCCGGATCGCGGCGGCGGCGACCGGCGCCTGCCACGTCTTGGGCAAGCGGCTGGAAATCATCGCAAGCAAACGGTTGGCCCAACCTGTCACCACCAGCGAATCCTGCCGACCCAACGCGCGAATGGCCGCTTCCACGACCTCTTCCGCCGTCTGGCCGCGCACCGCATTGGGCGGCTGATTGAAGCCCGCGCGGCGAAAGAACTGGCTTTCCGTCGGCCCGGGGCAGAGCGCCAGCACCGGCACCCCGCGCGTCTTCCACTCTTCATGCAAGGCGAGGCTCCAATGCAGCACAAAGGCCTTGGTCGCCGCGTAGGTCGCAAGGTAGGGGGTGGGCTGAAAGGCTGCCGTGCTCGCCACGTTGAGCACCGCCCCACCCTGCCGCTCCAGATATGGCTGCAGCCGACCGGTCAACTCGACCATCGCACGCACATTCACGTCGATCATGCCCAGTTGGTGCTCCAGATCGGGGGCCGGAAAAACGCCAAAACTCCCGAAGCCGCTGTTATTGATAAGCAATAACTTACCGTCACCTAGGTTTTCATCGATCCAGCTGCCCAGATAAGGAAACACGTTTTGAACGGCACCCGGTTTCTGCAGGTCACACTCTATGTGCGTCACCTTGTCGGCGAGCACGTTTTTTTGAGGAGATGAACGAGAAAGGTTGCAAATGACCCCGTTCCCGACTAATACTTTAATCGCTTCGATGAAGGATCTCCCGATTCCAGACGAGCCTCCCGTCAGCACCACGGTGCTAAATGGAGCCATTGCTTTCTGGAGTGCGTTCATGCCTTACGCTAGTGGCATCAAACGCGCCGGGCAACGAAGTTTTTTTCGACAACAAGCCCGCTACGACTCAGGAGTGCGATGGTGTTGTCGATATACTTGGTAGGCACACTACGACTCCCCTCCCGCCGCGAACGCAACTAACTTCCGGCCAACCCTTTATATCCTTTCCTTCCTCACCGAAGGAGGAAAACTAACGCAAACAAAAACAGCAAAGAAGGAGCATTCCTATGAACAACCGCGCGAATGATGTGATTATCTCCGGCTACCACCTCGAACTGACGGACGCGCTGAAAAGCATGGTCCAGGAAAAGGTATCCAAGCTGTTTGAGCACGACTCACAAATCATTCGAATCCGCGTTGAGCTCGGTCACACCCCAGATGCCCGAAAAGAAAAGGAATTCAGCGCCAAGGGACTGATCGAGATCAAAGGCAACGACCTCATCGTCAACGAGCACAGCCACGATCTCTACAAGTCCATCGATGGCATGGCCATCAAGCTGGATCGCCTGCTTCGCCGCCGGCATCGCCTGGCTCGCGTCAAACGGAAGAAGACCCAAGCGGTGGAAATCCCTGCTGGTTTGCCCAAGGTGCAGACAGCCTGACCTCTCGATTGGCTAACGACAACATTCTTGCCCTTTCCGCCGCCCGGTTGACCCCGGGCGGCTTTTTCGTGCCGCCACAAGAGTTTGCAATAGAAGCCAAAGCGCATTTGATGGATACATGGATCGCTCCGTCATCTATCACATCCTCCACCTCAGCGGTATTCTGCTGCTCTTTCTCTCCTACGGCGGCCTGATGGGCCGCGCCATGGCCGGCAGCGACAAGCCCGGCCTGAAGAAGTTTGCCAGCATCACCGGCGGCATCGCCCTCCTCGCCATCATCGTCGGCGGCTTCGGCCTCATGGCCCGCATGGGCTACAGCATCAAGGCCCCCTGGATCTGGGTCAAAATCGGCGTCTGGGTCTGCCTCGCGGCCATGAACGCCCTGATCAACCGCCAGCCCAAGCTCGCCGGTGTCTGGTGGTGGCTCACCTGGATTCTCGGCGCCGTCGCGGTCACCGCGGTGTACCTCCACCCTTACGTGGATTTTCTTTAAAAAAGGGCTTGCACAGCATCCCGAAATCCTATCTTATTCAATCTTTCACTTGAGCGGGGCTAGCTCAATTGGATAGAGCACCTGACTACGGATCAGGAGGTTAGGGGTTCGACTCCCTTGCCCCGTGCCACTTTCAAGAAGCCGTCCTTCATCCGAAGGACGGTTTTTTGTTATTGTACAAGCTTCACCAGAGCGCCCAGCCAAGCACAAGAAAGCCGATGCCCGTCAGCGCCGGAGGCACCAGGCCTCCCGCAATACCGCCGATGAGCATTGCAACGCCCAACACCAGCAGTGTGATCGCCGCGACCCGGAACTTTTGCGTCTTGTCCATCCGAAAACCTACAGCGAATCCCGCCCGACGCAGCCCTTGCGCGCAGAAAAAGCAGCCACGCGGCTACCGCCGGGGGAGCGTCACGCGCAGACAGCGGAGCATGCCCTCGCGGCGGAAGAGGCTTTGCGACTCCGCCTCGGTCAACTGAGGCTCGACGCGCTCCAGCGGATCGGCGTCCGCAAACTCGAGGCGTAGGCGAACACTCTCACCCCACGCATAGACGACCGGCACCTGACAAAAGGTGAACGCGATGCTGCCTGCCGGCAGGTGCAGCGTCTGCAATGCGCCGTGCACGTCGTAGAGGGCGACGGTGCGCTCCTCGGTGGCGAACTCTTCGGCGGACAGCAACTGAGGGCGGAACGCCACGCAGCCGTCGGACACCGTCACGCCCAGCTCACCCAGACGCACCAGCAGATCCTCCTTCACCTGACCGGTCATGCCCGGTTGCTGTGCACCGGCATGAGCGGGTGTGTGCGAGTAAGGATCAGTGGGAAACGCGCCGTAGAGCTCCGGCGACTTGCGCAGCCCCAGTCCCACAAATACCGCCCCGTAGTGCGCGCGCAGGGCTTCGAGCGTCGACCTGGACTCCCCCTCGGCTGCTGCGGCGAGGTAGCCCTCCTGGATCGCGAGGTGCAGCTTGGACACCATGTGCCAGTAAATGCTGCCCAGCCCTTCGTAGGCAAAAAAGCTGGAGGAGCGTCCCGTGAAAGCCCGGTGAGCGAACACCGCTTCGTAGAGCCCTTCGACCGCGTCCCGATGCGCAGCGACCAAAGCCGCATCAGCAGCCGCGTCGGCCAACTCATCCAAGGCGTCCCGCAAGTCGCCGCCATTGCGGAACGCCCCGTTGAAGCGGTAACCGCCGCTCGGGGTAGGCTCCACGATCCGGTGATCGCCCCTCACGAGCAGCGCCTGCAGCAACGGGTTCGCGTCCACCGCCTCGGACGGCACCCGGTTGCGCGCCAAAAAGCCCGGCAAGTCCTGATCGGGATACAGCAGGTAACTCTGTTGACGCGGCTCGTAGAGCGGGCTGGCACGCAAGGCATTGAGCAGTTCGACCGCCTCCGAAGCCCCGAGCACCTGGGCGCTGAGGATCGAGACCTGTCCCTCCAGCATGAGGCTCAGTCGCCCGATATGCACGCCTTCGCCGGGGGAGTGCTCCAACAGGTTATAGGCGTGGTAGAGCGCATCGGGGCGACGGTTCCGGTGCAGCCCAGCGGCCACAGCTGCGCGCGCATGGCGGAGGTATTCGAGCAGCTGCTCCCGCGAGAGCGCGACCGTCTCTCCGCTCAAGCCCTCACCGTAGAGCCCGCGGTGGTAGGCGCTGGCAGCCCGCCCGAGCTGCCGCATAACCTGTTCGCGCCGGGCGGGGTCAAAGTCCATGCCCGCTTCCGCGATGGCGGCAAACACCTCGGCTTGCGCCTGCCACCAGGCCATGACTTCGCGGCTCAGCGCCAACCCACCCGTTTCCGCGTCCGCAAACAGCCGCTCGAGGAACGCGAGGTAGCGGTGCAGATACCCGAGCGTGACGACCGACAGCCCGTAGCCGGCCAGCGCGTTGTTGGCATCGTTCCACTCCGGACGCTGCGTATTCATCCAGATGCCCCCGTCGGGCACGTAGTTGGAGAGCTTGGCCAGCAGCGGCACGAGCAGCTTTTCGGCCAGGCTGACCAGCAGGATGTCACCCTGCGCATCCGTCAGCAACTTGCCGTCGTGGCCAATCTCGCGGCACCGCTCGGCCATCGCCTCTGCCGCCGCGTGGTCGTAGTCGATCGAGCGGCGCGGGTCGGTCAGGATCGCCTCGAAGTCCTTCAGGCGGTAGGGCACGTGCGCATAAACAAACAGGCGGGCCGTCAGCAGTTGCGGTAACTGCGCGGGATGGAAGCGGCGCGACGCCTCAAGCAGGCGCAGCAGGTAGATGATCTGGTGGTCGCCCCAATAGCCGATGTTGGACCACGGCTCATCGGGGGCGAGGACCTCCCAATCGAAGCCGTCCTTCGTCACGCGATACGGGTTGTAACCGTCGGCGGTCGTGGCGTTGAGAAAGCGGAAGATGCTGGCCTCCAAAAACTCCGGAAATGCGTGCATCAGCGCCTCCCAGTTCTGGAAGATGTCGCGCCAATTGCCCTCGTAGGCGTAACGCGGCTGACCCTGCGCGTCCTCCAGCTCGATGCTGAAACGGTTCCAGGGGCGGCTCGGATCGCCATGACGCCGGCTGAAGGTGAGCGGCAGGTACTCCCGGCAGAGGCGCAACAGGTTGGGGTCGGCCCGGTCGGTCGCCTGTTCCAGTAACGCGCCCACTGGCAAGCTCGCCGGCAGCGCCTCCAGCCACGCTTGGTGCCGCTGCCAGACAGGGCGGTTGAAATGGCGAATCGTGCGCGCGAGGTCGGCGGCCGGCACCGCATAACCGTGCTTGAAGATCCCGCCACGCAGCACGTTGTTGAGGGTGTTGGTGAGGTGACGGCTCGCCCGCAGGCGGTCCGCCGAATCCTGCCAACCATCCGCGGCGGTCAACAGGCGCTTCAGGTTCGCGGCAGTCGTGTCAATGGACGCCTGCAATGCGTCCGTCAGGTCCGGTGACGCGGTCACAAACGCTTCCAGCCCTTCGATTTGGGCCGCCGACTGGTCGATCTCGGCAACCGTCCACCACTGGAGAGATTGGCCGGTCTCCAACTGGAGATCGCGGTAGGCGAGATAAGCCCCACGGCGCGCGCGCAGGTCGTATTCGGTCGCCGGAACGCCGCCGGCGCGAAAAGCCTCCACCTGCTCCGTGCTCAGCAAGCGGGCCTGCGCCTCCGGCCCGTATGACCACACCACTGTCGCCTTGAGCGCCTCGCTGGGCTCCGCGCGATCAGTGGGGATCGAGCTGAGGTAGTAGAGCCCCACGCCGCTGTCGGGGCGCAACTCGCTGCGCTTGTAGGCGTCGGCAAGGTTGCTGAACTGCGCCTGAAAGCCTTGCGTCAGGCCGTAGGGCACCAGATTTTGCAGGCCGTCGAGCGCTTCGATGCGGCAGGCTTCGCCCGTATTTTGCAGTTCAATCCGGCGGACGAACCCGAACCGGCGACTGACCGACCACAGCAGCCGCACGGTCAGTCCCAACCCCGCGTGGTCGGCCTCGAAGATCACCTTGGTGCACAACTCGCTCTTGTAGAGGCGGTGCTGCACCGGCAGATCGACGAGCCCTACCTCATCGCGAAACGGCTCCCAAAGCACCGGGCCATCACTGGTGTGCACCCGCAGGAGGCAGACCGACCCAATGGTGGGCGCGAGGTCGAACAGCTTGTCGTGCGTGTAATAGGGAAAGAGCTGGTGGTCGGGATTGCGCCGTCCGGCGGAAATCGCGCCGTGACTGCTCAGATACACCCAGTGGTCGTGATCGCTCGCCAGGTGCATCAAAAACGGCGGCATCCGGTCTGGATGCTCGATCACATAGCCGGGCTCACCATCGACCGTCGCGAATTGCAGCCCGGGGGCTGGTTGGGCAGGACATGCGCGGTCAGCGCCAGGCGCAGGGCGGGAAGGAGCAAAAGTCATCTCGATGATAGGAAAGGAGTTGGGTTTCCGCCGCCGCGACCGCGGTCGGGGAAGTGAGGCCAGACAACTTCGCCCTGTTTAATTGGTCAATTTTAAAGTGCACACTAATGCACTTTTAGCATTGACGCAAAACAGGGCCGGGTGTTGATTGCCAACCGTTGGCACAAAATGCCATTGTGCCCGTCTACTCCAAACCCCAAGTAAACATGATGCAGTTGAAGAACTCGCTGCGGCGCTTTGGCCTCGCTCAGGCCCTGATCGCCGCACAGGTGCTGTCTTTCCCCTGTTCAGCCCTCCTTGCCCAGAATACCGCTAAAGAAGAGCAAGAGCCGGTATTCGAACTTTCTCCTTTCGAAGTCGCGGTCTCGAATGATCGCGGTTATTTTGCCAGCAACGCCATCACCGGTACTCGCGTGAACGTCCCCATCCAGGACATCCCGCTGAACATCGAGGTGGTGACCAATGAATTCATCGAGGATACCGGGGCGACGGATCTGCGCAGCTCGCTGCAGTACAGCGCAGGCATCTTGCTCACAACGCAAAATGATGCACTCAACCAGGCGAGTTTCTCGGACATCGGGAACGTCAACAACCCGGAGGGCGTCACCAACAACAAGACCAACACGTCCTTCAAGGTCCGCGGTTTTGTGACGGACAACGTGTTGCGCGAGGGCTTCCGCCGCCAGCACGCGACCGACTCGATCAACATCGAACGCGTGGAAGTCGTGCGCGGCCCCTCCGCCCTGCTCTACGGCATCGGCAACTTCGGCGGCATCGTGAACTACGTCGCCAAGGAGCCCACGAGCGAGCCGCAGCAGGAGGTGACCTTCTCCCTCGGTTCGGACAGCCTGTATCGCTCGACCATCGACAGCTCCGGGCCCTTGACGGACACCTGGGACGCCGGCTACCGCGTCACCGCCGCTTACGAGCAATCCCAAGACTGGACCGACCTGAAGGAATCGAGCCACTGGTTCATCTCGCCGGTCTTCACCTTCAAGCCCTTTGAAAAGACCAAGATCAAGCTGGACTTCGAGTATGGCCGCGCGGAGGACGACGGAGTGGGCTTCCAGAGCGTGCGCACGCCGAGCATCGAGATTCCGGTCGACCAGACCGACCGCATGGAGACCTACGGCTTCCTGCAGTTCGAGGGCAAGGACGTGCGCACCTACCGCTGGTCCGGCCCGGATACAGCCCTCAACACCGAGTCCTACAACGCACTGGTCGAGGTGCAGCAGGAGATTTTCGAGGGCTTCAACATCCAGGCGGGCTATAACCGCTCGGGCGCGTTCTTCGATGTGCGCGACGTCTTCGGTGGCCTCGTGGTCAACACCGGACCGGAAGAACTGCGCGACACCATCCGCGCCCGTCAGGTGATCGACGGCCAGGATACCGACGTTTACACGGAGGTCGAAAACGTGATCCTGCAGTACAACTGGTCGCTGAGCGAAGAGGACAACGTGCGCGACCAGGCACGCGTCGAAGCCAACTACCAGCTCGAGCTGATGGAGGACCGCAAGTGGCTGCGCATGCAGCACAACATCCTCGCCGGTTATTCCTACGAGCTGGCGGATAAGGAAACCACCAAGTGGGTCTCGGACGACTGGAACTGGAAAAGCCCGACCGACAGCTCCTACATCCGCTACGACGTGCAGGGCGACGGCAGCCCGAGCAACCCCATCGTGGGCGACACCTACGATCACAGCGAGGCCACCAACAAGGGCATCTACGGCGTCTACTCCGGCCGCTTCCTCAACGACCGCCTGTTCATCGTCGCCGGGATACGCCAGGACAAGAACTCCGTCGGCACCGAGTCGGAAGACTATGACAACCCCGACGCCAATCGCGCCTGGACCGAAAGTGACGAACTGAGCCACGTGAGCGAGCAGTATGGCATCAGCTTTGAGGTGATCAACGGCGTGACGCTCTTCGCGTTGAAGTCCGAGGGCGTGAACCCCAACTTCGAGGGCCTCATCGACGGCTACGGCAACCCGATCGAAGCCGCCACGGCTGAAGCCAAGGAATGGGGCGTGAAGCTCAACCTGTTCGAGGGCAAGGTCGCCGCCACCATCAGCAGCTTCAAGATCGAGCGCTCCGGCGTGCCGTTCAGCTACTGGTGGGCCCCCGCCCCTGCCGCCGGCAACTTTCGCCCGAACGACGACATCATCTATCGCATGGACGACTTCGACCCGACGGCCGAAGGCAAGGAGGAAAATCGCTACCTGCAGGGCGCCATGGAAGAATGGCAGGCCGCCGTCGACTCGGGCGCCGTCTACGAAAAGAACGGCAACAAATACCTGAACGCCTCCACCACCGAAGGCGCGGCCTACCTCGACGCAGTCTTTGCCGAGCTGAAGGACGAATTCAACCAACCGCTCGACCAACGCACGGACATGGACCCGTGGGCCGGTTGGCTGTATAACGGGTTCCCCGAGGACGACGAGGTCAACATCGCCACCGAAGACTGGTCCTCCGGAGGCTACCACCAGACGATCGCCGACTCCTCCGAAGGCTGGGAGGCCTCCGTCATGCTGACCCCGACGGACTCCCTGCAGATGGTGCTCAACTACTCGCACGTCACGCGTCAGGTCGACAACCCCGGTAACTTTGCCTCTTACCCATATGCGGACGGCAACGTCGACCGCTGGGCGGTGTGGTATTTCCCGAATTCCGCCTGGGGCCTCACCGGCGTCAACGACGAGATCATGTATCCCGGCGGTGAAAACGGAGAGCCCAACTACGATACGTCGTCCTGGTCGGGGGTGGGTTACGGCGCGGGAGAAAGCCTCGACGATACGCCGGAGCACGTGGTTTCGGCCTGGGGCACCTACCGCTTCCTGGAAGGCCCGCTGCAAGGCCTGCAACTCGGCCTCGGCGGCACCTGGGAGAGCGAGCGCGAATACGCTTCCTCCTTCAGCACCTCGGGCTCGAAGAAGCTCAACGAGACCGGCGTCAAGATCAGCGCCAAGACCGATCCGCGCCTGACGATCAACGCCATGGCCAAGTACAGCAAGAGCTTCGAGCACTACGACCTCTTCACCCAGCTGAACGTCGACAACCTGCTGGACGACACCGACCAGTATGGCTTCATCTACGCCCCGGGCCTCTCCTACCGCCTGCAGGTAGGGGTCACGTTCTAGACCTGCGGCTAATATTCTCCATCTCGCGCGCCGCATCCCGCCGGTGCGGCGCGCTTCACAGTTGAACTCGGGCGGGCAATACCGATGATGAGCCCGTCGCCCATGGCCAAACTCAACCAACAGCTCATTGCCGAACGGCTCAACCTTTCGAGGACGACCGTCTCCCGGTGTTTTACGAATCACCCGAAGATCAGCCCCGAGACGCGCGCCAAGGTCTTCCAGCTGGCCGCCGAAATGGGCTACGACTACACGGCCCAGCGTAACCAGAATCGCGAAACCAAGGGTGATGAGCGCAACGTGATCGCCGTCTTGATCGGCCTGCCGCAAGGCCAGGTGGTCGATACCGCCAGCCATATTCTCGCCGGGATCAGCGAGAAAACGGCCTCCGAACGCCTCGAACTCCAGCTCCATTACGTAGATCCCACCACTTTCATGCCCTCGCCGCGTCCGCGGAAGATCATCAAGAACGTCAATACGGCCTCGTGGCGCGGCGTCTTGCTGCTCTATCCGCTACAGGAGCAGGCCGTGCGCAACCTGATGACGAAGTTCCCCACCCTCTCGGTGCTCGATGAATACGACTTTCCGGAGGTGGATTGCGTGGATGCGGACCAGGTGCACGGCATTCGCCTGATGGTGCAGCACCTCCACCAACTCGGCCACCGGCGCATCGGCTTTCTGACCTGGAAATATCAGGTACCCGCCGCCTGGGTGGAACGCCGCTTCGGCGCCTACGTCGAGAGCCTTTACCGCTTCAACCTGCCTTTCAATCCATCCGACGTTCTCAACACGCAAGCCGATGAACGCATCCCCCTGCCCGAGCTGACCCGTCTGGCCGCCGAACGCACGCGCGACGGCGTCACCGCCTGGGTCTGCGCCGCCGATCACCAGGCCTACCACCTGATCGACGGCCTGCAGGAGATGGGCCTGCGCGTGCCCGAAGACGTCTCGGTCACGGGCTTCGACGGCGTGCCCCCGCCCATCGGCATGCCGCAGCTCACGACTATCCGCGTGGCCTTTCGCGACATCGGCGTCTCGGCCGTGCACTCCCTGCAACGCAAGATCATGGACTCCGCCGCCCAGCGCCGCCACGTGCTGGTAATGGGCAAGGAAGTCCCCGGCGCCACGACCGCGCCGCCCGCCCGCTGATCCCGCGGGGCGCGTGTCGCGGTCATCACGCTTTAACCCCACCCTTACGATATGACCGCATCCTCTTTGCGCGGCGCTCGCCGCCGATTTCCCCTGCTCGCGCTCTGCGCCGGCGCCTTTGCCTACAGCGCCTGTCAGCGCTCCGCCGCCGAAGCCCCTTCCACGTCTCAACAGCCCACCGTCCCCGAAGGCTGGGAAATGGTCTGGCACGATGAATTTGACGGCAGCGGCCTGCCCGACCCCAGCCACTGGAGCTACGACGTGGGCGGCCACGGCTGGGGCAACAACGAGCTGCAATCCTACACGGAGGCCCGCGCGGAAAATGCCCGCATCAAGGACGGCCACCTGATCATCGAAGCCCGGCACGAGGCCTACGAAGGGGCCGAATACACCTCCGCCCGCCTGACCACCAAGGGACACGGCGAATGGACGCATGGCCGCTTCGTCATCCGTGCCCGTCTGCCCGAAGGCCGCGGCACCTGGCCCGCGATCTGGATGCTGCCGGTCGAGTGGACCACCGGAGACGGCGGCTGGCCCGATGTGGGGGAACTGGACATCATGGAACACGTAGGCCACAACCTCGGCGTCATCCATGCATCGGCGCACTCCAGAGACTACCAATGGCAGGTCGGCACGCAGAAGACCGGCACGATCGAAATCCCGGACGCCACGACGGCCTTTCATGACTACATCCTCGAATGGACGCCCGACGTGATCCGCGCGTTCGTCGACGACAGGCTCTACTTCGAATACGAGAACGAGGGGCTCGGCTGGAGCAAGTGGCCGTACACGCAGGATTTTTATCTCATCCTCAATATCGCCGTCGGCGGTGCCTGGGGCGGCGAGCAAGGCGTCGATCCCGACGTGTTTCCCCAGCGCATGGAAGTGGATTACGTACGCGTTTATCAGCAAAGCAAAACAGAACGCTGACCTGCCCTCATAGCACGCAGCTTACCTAAAGACCGCTGGCGCATCCCACCAGATTGGCGGATTTTAAAATGCACAGTAGTGCACTTTTGCATTGCGCTTTATCCGGCCGGTTCTAGGCTGCGTGCATACCCCGAACGCGTCAGACTCCTTCAACCCCTATACCCCACATGGCACAAGCAGCATCCCTGCGCTTTTCGGAGAGATTGGGCTATGGCCTGGGCGATACCGCCTCCAATTTCTTCTTCCAGACCTTCAACATTTTCCTGCTCTACTACTACACGGACATCTTCGGCATCCCGGCGGGATTCGTCGGCACGATGTTTCTGGTGAGCCGGATCTGGGATGCCGTGAACGACCCGTTGATGGGCATCATCGCGGACCGCACGAGCACGCGCTGGGGCAAATACCGGCCTTACCTGCTGTTCTTCGCCATCCCCTACGGCCTCGTGGGCTTCCTCATGTTCGCCAACCCCGACCTGGATCTGACGGGGCGCATGGTCTATGCGGCTGTGACCTACACCGCCATGATGATGGTCTACACTGCGATCAACATCCCCTATGCGGCGCTGATGGCAGTGATGACGCCCTCCTCGGCGGAGCGCACCACCCTCTCGACCTTTCGCTTCGTCGGCGCGTTCGGCGGCGGCATGCTCGTCACGGCGATGGTGCTGCCGCTCAAGGACGCCCTGGGCGGTGGGGATGAGGCGACCGGTTTTCGCTACACCATGGCGCTGTTCGGCGTCATCTCGATCGCGCTCTTCTGCTGCACCTTTTTTCTGACCAAGGAGCGCCTAAAGCCCACCCCGCGCAGCAAAGGCTCGCTGGGCAAGGACCTCAGCGACCTGATGGGCAACCGCCCGTGGCTCGTCATGGTCGCCGCGGCCGTCTTTACCATGACGAATGTCGCGATCCGCAACGGCGCGACCGTCTACTTCTTCAAGTATTACCTGGAGGACGAGGCCGCGGCCTCCCTCTTCATGACGGTGGGCATGGGCGCGATGGTGCTCGGCGTGATGTCGACGAAGTTCTTCACCCAGCGCTGGGACAAGCGCACACTGATGATCTGGCTCAACGCCGCGAACGCCCTCTGCATCCTGCTCTTTTTCTTCATCCCCTCCGACCAGCTGGTCCTGATGTATGTGGTCAACATCGTCGGCACCTTCCTCGCCGGCCCGACTCCGGCACTCGTCTGGGCCATGTATTCCGACGTGGCCGACTACTCGGAGTGGAAGTACGGGCGCCGCGCCACCGCCCTGATCTTCTCCGCCGCGCAGTTTGCGCAAAAGGCCGGCCTCACCATCGGCGGCTTTTGCTCCGGATGGCTGCTGGAGGGCTTCGGCTTTGTGGCCAACGCGGCCCAGACGGGCACCGCGCTGCTCGGCATCCGCCTCATGTATAGCGTCATCCCCGCCATCTTTGCCGGAGCCAATGCGCTCGTGATGATCCTTTACCCACTCACCGAAGACAAGGTCCGCCAGATCGAAACCGAGCTACAGGACCTGCGCGACAATCACCCCGACCCCCAACCCCTGACCGCTGCCGCTTCATGAGACACCCCCTCGCCTGGTTCAGCACCTTCACCGCCCTTTGCGCCTCCCTGTCCGCCATGCCCGTAACGGTCCAGATCCACGAAACAGCCCACGGCTTCGAACTCCTGCGCGACGGCCAGCCCTACTTCATCAAAGGAGCCGGCGGCAGCGATCACCTCGAGACTCTGGCCGAAATCGGAGGCAACTCCATCCGCACCTGGGGCAGCGACCAGACCGAGGCCCTGCTGGACGAGGCCGAGCGCCTCGGCCTGACCGTAACGGCCGGGCTCTGGATGACCCAGGAGCGCCAGGGTATGGACTACCATGACAAGACCGCCGTGAAGGCCCAGTTGGAGCGCTTGAAGCAGGAGGTGCTGCAGTTCAAGGACCACCCGGCGTTGCTCGCCTGGGGCATCGGCAACGAACTCGAAATGGGGGATGCGGACCCGGTGGTGTGGGCTGCCGTGGAGGAACTCGCCGCCTATATCCACGAAGTCGATCCACACCACCCCACGATGACGGTCACGGCCTTTATCGACGAAGAGACAGCCCAGGAAATCAAACGCCGCGCTCCGAGCATCGACATCCTCGGCGTCAACGCTTACGCCCCGCTCAACATCGTCGGCCAAACGGTGCGCGACTCCGGTTGGGACGGCCCGTATGTCGTGACCGAATGGGGCCCGAACGGCACCTGGGAGGTCGGGCAGACGCGTTGGGGCGCCCGTATCGAGCCAACCTCGACTGAGGCGGCCCGACAACGCGCCACCCGTCACGCCTACTTGCAGCAGGATGCCCAACGCTGCCTGGGCGGTTATGTCTTTTATTGGGGCATGAAAAACGAAACGACGCCCACCTGGTTCAGCATGTTCCTGGAAGACGGCACGCCGCTGGAAAGCGTCGACGCACTCCAGCAGACCTGGACCGGGCAGGCGCCGGCGCAACCGGCCCCGCGCGTGGAAGACCTGAGCCTGAACGAGCAGGACGCAGGCGACAATGTGCAGGTCGAACCCGGCGTCGAACTCTCGGCCACCCTGCCCGTCCTGCAGGCCAGCCCGGACGCCAGGATCGACTGGGAGCTGCGCGTCGACGACCACCAGAAGGGCTCTGGCGGCGATCCGGAAGACCCGCCCGCGCAGGTCGATACCCACCTGCAATCACACGACAAGACGGTGCATTTCCTGGCCCCGCAGGAGCCCGGTGAATACCGGCTCTACGCCTACCTTCACGACCACGGCAAGGCGGCCACGGCCAACATCCCGTTTCTGGTCATGGGGCCGCGCCGGGCCGGCAGTTTTGAAGTCGAGCGCGTGCAGACCTCCCGCGAGGGCGATCGCTTGAGCCCCTTGCCAACGCTGAAGGTGGTCGATGCCGGCCACGCCTCGGAAATCCGGCTGGACCTCGATGCGAGCCAGACCTTCCAGACCATCGAGGGCATTGGCGGCGCGTTCACGGAGTCCACGGCGTGGGTGCTGCAACAGCTGCCCGCCGAGCAGCGCCAGGAGGTGATCGACGCGTATTTCAGCGATGCCGGCGCCCACTATTCCCTCACCCGCACCCACGTGGCCAGCTGCGATTTCTCGCTCGACCACTACACCTACGCGCCAGTGCCGGACGATACCGAGCTGCAGAGCTTCACCATCGAGCACGACCGCGAGGCGCTGATTCCACTGATTCAGGACGCGATGCGCGCTTCCAGCGATGGCTTCAAGATCCTCGCCTCGCCGTGGACGCCCCCGCCCTGGATGAAGGACAACAACGAGTGGGAGGACGGCGTGCTGCTGAAGCAGTATTACCCGACCTATGCGCGCTATTTCTCCAAATACCTCACCGCCTACGCCGACGAGGGCATCGACATCTGGGGCATCACGCCGTTCAACGAGCCCGAGGGCAACGGCGGCCAGTGGGAGAGCGTGCGCATGCGCCCCGACGAAATGGCCGAGTTGGTGGCGGAACACCTCGGGCCGCAGTTCGAGCAGGACGGCCACGGCGACGTGAAGATCTTTTTCTTCGACCAGAACCGCGGTGGCGCGGAGCACTGGGCGGACACCTACTACGCCAACGAAAAGGCGAAGCGATACGCGACCGGCATGGCCGTACACTGGTATGACAGCACGGTGCAGGTGCGTCGCGAGATCTTGCGCCGGGTGCAGGAACGCTACCCGGACAAGACCATCATGCACACCGAGGGCTGCATCGACGCCATCGGCGACACCGAGAAGCCGGGCGCGTGGCTGAAGGATGACTGGTACTGGCAGCAGGCGGCCACCGACTGGGGCTACCGCTGGGCGCCGGAGCAGGACCGCTACCGCCACCCCAAATACAGCGCGTTTTACCGCTATGCCCGCGACCTCGTCGGCGGCCTCGGCGCAGGCCTTACGGGCTGGATCGACTGGAACATGGTGCTCACCTTCGAGGGCGGCCCCAATCTGGCCGACAACTGGTGCCTCGCGCCCGTGCTGGCCGACCCCGCAAGCGGCCGCGTCTACTACACCCCGCTCTACTACGCCATGGCCCACGTAAGCAAATACGTGCGCCCGGGAGCCAAGCGCATCCGCTGTCCCGAAATCATGCTCGGCCTGTGGGCGGTAGCCTTTGCCAACCCCGATGGCTCCATCGCCGTCGTCCTGCTCAACCAGGAGCCCGAAGCCAAGACTTTTGCCATCCAGATTGACGGGGAGCTGCTACAAGGGGAAATCGCAGCCGAAGCCATGCAAACCGTCGTGCTCAATCCAGCGCAAAAGGGGCAATAGAGCACCGCCGCCGGTCTGGCACCGTGTCGGGCACGTGCTCCAGGGTTCCGAGGCTGGAAGTCTCGTTGCGCTCCGGCATCCAGCTATGATCTGCATCCAGCGGATGCTTCACGATTCAGCAAGCTGAAGGCTTGCCAGACAGTAGCCGGGGGTTGAGTCTACCTGGGTCGGCGACACCCCCGGAAAGCGAATCCCACACGAGCACCCTGAAGGGGTGCCATCCAGCATAGGGATCTATCCAAAGCCTGCCGCTCACCGTGGCGGGCCTGGTTTTTTGGCGGAGAGAGCCCTGGAGTGACATCCCTTCAGGGCGCATCGGGAACCATTGACAACCACCGATGGTATCGGCCACCAGATATAGGCTGCCTACGCTCCGGGTTGGTATGAGGATCTCTACAGGCTCAGGCCGCCGACGAGTTCGTGGGCTTTGGCACCGAGGGTGGAAACCGCCTTTTGCGGGTTGTCGAGGTTGCTGCCGATGCAGTTGACCAGCGCACTGCCGACGACCACGCCATCGGCCACGCTGGCAACAGTCTTGACCTGTTCGGGCGTCGAGATGCCGAAGCCGACCACCACGGGCAGCTCGGTATGCTCCTTGATCTCGGCCACCTTGTCGCCGATGCCCTCGGCCAAGGTCTTGCGCACCCCGGTCACGCCTTCCTGCGAAACGTAGTAGATAAAGCCGGTCGTCGCTTCCGCGATAATCGCGAGGCGCTCGGGCGGTGTCGTGGGGGCCACGATGAAAACCGTCTTCACATCATGGCGCTCACAGGCCTCCAGCACTTCGTCGGCTTCTTCCGGGGGCAGGTCGAGCACGAGGATGCCGTCCACACCTGCCTCCTTCACCTGGCGCACGTAGTTGTCGACGCCATTGGCAAACACCAGGTTGTAGTAGGTGTAGAAAATGATCGGCTTTTCGGTGATGCCGCGCACCCGCTTGGCCAGGGTGAAGATGTCCTTCTGGTGGATGTCGTTCTGCAGCGCGCGCTGGGCCGCCAGCTGGTTGGTCTTGCCGTCCGCCAACGGATCGGAAAACGGCACGCCGAGCTCGAGCAGGTCCGTGCCCGCCTCCAGCACGCTTTCGCAGGCCCGGAAGGAGTCCTCCAGCGTGGGATCGCCCGCACAGAGGTAGGCGATGAAGAGGGAGCGATCCGCGGCCTTGCCTTCGGCAAACTGTTGCGCGATGCGATTCATCCGGTCAGCTAAATCCGCCAGCAGCCCGGAAGCAAGTCGCGACTTTCCCTGCCCGGAAACAATCACCACAAGCGTTAAAAGGAGTTAAAAAGAGCCAGTTTTGCGATCGAATTTATCTGATGGAACAGACTAAAGAAACTCATTAAACGCTTTTGAACTCCTGTTCGTTGAGGGTCCTCTACCCCTGTTGTTGCCACCAGGCGCGGGCGGTGTCGCAGTCGAGGGCGATTTGCTGCTGGAGGGCATCGAGTCCTTCGAACTTGCGTTCGCCGCGGATGAAGTGGTGCCAGGCCAGCTCGAGTTCTTCGCCTTCTTCATAGGCGACGTCGTCGCGGTCGAGGATGTAGACCTCCACGATGGCGGCAACGGGACCTTTTTCGACGGTGGGGCGGATGCCGTAGTTGGCGATGCCGGGGCGCCAGGCGTCTTCGCCCGGGCGGCGAATGCCGACGACATACACGCCCCGACGCGGCGGCAGCTCAGGGTCCCAGGCGAGGTTGAGCGTGGGAAAGCCGATCATACGGCCCAGGCGTCGCCCCGGCTGCAGCTTGCCCCGGCTGCGGTAGGTGTAGCCGAGCAGCTGGTTGACGAGGTCCATCCGGCCTTGCTCGAGGCACTCACGGATGCGCGAGCTGCTGATGGGTTCCTCCTCGTGCTGCAGGCGGGGGGTGATGACGACCTCGACGCCGGATTGCCGGCCGAGCTCGGTCAGCTGTTCGGCGTCCCCTTGGCGGCCGCGGCCAAAGCGGAAATTGCTGCCCACGTGCAGGCTCTTGAGCCCTGGCATCGACTCCTGCAGCAGCCGAATGAAGTCCTCGGCCGGCACCGCGGCAAAGTGGCGCGTAAAGGCCTTCCAGATGATGAGCTGCATGCCGGCGCGGAAGAGGCGCTCGCGCTTTTGCTCCACCGGCTGGAGCATGCGCGTGGGCTCCTCGGGGCGGAAGAGGCGACTCGGGTGCGGCCAGAAGGTCAGCACACCGGGCACGCCGCCCTGCAGCTTGGCCTTTTCCAAGGCGCCGCGAATGACCGCCTGATGACCCCGATGCACGCCGTCGAACATGCCGACGGCCAGCGACAGAGGGTGGCGGCGCAGCCGCTCCAGCGGCACTTGCGGGGCCAGATCGATCGTCGCCTCCGGCAACTCGATGGCCCCCTTGACGCTGGTGTAGCTTTCCATGCCGGAGCGCTAGAGGACGTGGCTGGGCACCGCCTGATAGGGCGGGATGAGATAACGGCGGATTTCGCTCGGCTCGAGCGCCTCAAAATCCGCCAGCTCCAGGCTGTCTTCGATCACGAACTTGTCGATCTCGACGCGGCGCAAATCCTTGAGGTGCGCGCCACAGCCGACCTTCTGGCCCAGGTCGTGGGCGAGGGTGCGGACGTAGGTGCCCTTGCTGCAGGCGACCGTCACTTCCGCATCCGGGCTGTTCCAGGTGTCGAGCGTAAAGCTGATGATGCGGATCACGCGGGGCTCGCGCTCCACTTCCTTGCCCTTGCGCGCCAGCTTGTAGAGCGGCACCCCGTCGATCTTCTTGGCCGAAAACATCGGGGGCATCTGATACTGGTCGCCGAGGAACTCGTTGAGGTAGTTCTGCAACTGCTCCGCGTCCATCTCCGGCACCGGCTTTTCCTCCACCACTTCGCCCTCGGCGTCCTGAGTGTTGGTGGTCTGGCCGAAGTGGACCGTGCCCTCATACACCTTGTCCAGCCCCATGAGGAACTGGCTGAGCTTGGTCGCCTTGCCGACCAGCAGGATCATGAGCCCGGTCGCGCTGGGGTCCAGCGTGCCGGCGTGCCCTATCCGCTTCATCTTCAGCTTGCGGCGGACGCGGTCTACCACGTCGTGCGAGGTCATGCCCGCCGGCTTGTCTATCAGCAAAACGCCTTCGAAGTCTCCTTGTGCCATATCACTGCAGCTCCGGACGGTTCCTACGTCCTGAAGCAAAGTAAAAAGTAGATTACTTTAGCGCGCCTCGTCCAGAGAGGCAAAGTGTTTTTCCAACGCGGCTTCCAGCTGCTGCTGCACCTCGTCGATCGTGCCGGAGGGGTTGAAACCGGCCGCAGCCGCGTGCCCGCCTCCATTGAATTGCTTGGCCAACAGGTCGACTCGTTGGCGCCCATTCTTGGCGCGGAAGCTTCCTTTCAGCTGCCCGTCGCGCTCCTCGAGCAGCACGCCGATATCGACGCCCTCGATGTCGCGCGCATAATCGACCAGCCCCTCGGTATCGTCCTTGACCGCGCCGGTGGCGGCCCAGTCGTCATTGCGGATCACGCCGAGGCAGACGCGCCCGCCGCACATGTAGCGGAAGGTGGCCAAAAAGCGCTGCAACAGGGCCAGCTTGGCCTTGCTCTCGTTGGCGTAAAGTTCGTGCGCGGCGACCGCCGGATTGGCCCCCTGCTCCAGCAGGTGGCAGGCGAGGTCGAACGTGCGCTTGGTCGTCGAGGAAAAGCGAAACTGGCCGGTATCGGTTGCGATCCCGAGGTAGAGGGCCTGGGCCGTCACCGCGTCGATCTCGAAGCCGAGGTCGATGAACAGCGCGGCCAGCATTTCCGCCGTGGCGGAAGCCTCGCCGTCGATCAGGTTGTGTTGGGCGTACTGCTCGTTGGAAATGTGGTGGTCGATGTTGATCGCAACGTCGGCAAAGACATCCATCACCGGCTGGCCGAGGCGCTTGCGGCCCGCACAATCGACCGCCACGGCGACCCGTTCCTTCAGGTCTGCCACTTCGCTGTCGAGAAACATCGGGGTATCGCCGACGAAGGCACGCAGGTTGGCCGGCACCGCATGGTGATTGACGCCGACCGCGTCGAAGCCCTTGGCCCGCAGGGCGCGCACGAGCGCCACGGTGCTGCCGATACAGTCTCCGTCGGGGCGGACGTGGCCCAACACGGCGATTTTGCGACCCTCCAGCTCCGCCAGGCCCTCGGCCAGCTGCGGTGCCAGTTGCGGATAGTAGCGATTCGTCGACGTCGTCATGGTCAAGCGGCCATGCACGCACAGCCCGGGCGGCATGGCAAGCACGGAAGGCCGACGTGGGGCGCTAATCCTCGGACCTGTTGCGCCGAGCGCCGTAGTATTCCTTCAGCCATTCGCAGGCCTCGTAACGCTCGCGCTTGCTCGTCCAGTGATCGGTAAAAACGCTGTCCGTATGCAGCTTCATATGCTCCCCTTCGCACTCGATGTCGAAGTGGCGACCGGCGGCAAAGGGCATCTTGTTCTCGGCGTAAAACCCGATTACCACCACCTGGATCGCCTTCGTGCCCTCCAGAAAGTGGCCGTTCTGGTCCTTGGCCCGCCCGAAGGAGCTTTCGATGAGGTCCTTGATCGTGCCGAGGTCGAAGGAGTGGCCGGACTTCAAGGCCCCGACCGGTCCATCGCGCGCAGTCTCGCCCATTACGCTCTCATCCAGGAAGCGACGGCGCTTCTGGTCGTCCTCGTAAGTGAGGCAGAGCATGATGCACTCCACAAAGATGGAGTTGGCCGCCAGGTTACAGGCGATGATACGTCCCCCCTCTTGCTTGCTCGAAGAGCTGCTGATAGCCATACGCGGGCGACGACGGCGGCGGTAGCTACGCAGCAGCAGTTGCGCGTAAACGATCCAGACGATCAACATGCCACCGTTGGTCAGCACGCTCAACGCGCCACTGTTGCTGTTCATCCATTCTACAAATCCCAAAAGAAGCATGCAGCTTCCTCGCTTTGCAAAATCCGTTCCACCTCCATAATTCACGCCACTTCAACACCCTCCGAAGAAGAAGCATGCAGCCTGCACCAGCATCAACGAAGTCATCAACGTTGCCGCACGAAAAAGAAAAGGCGCCGTGACAGCAGGTGCCACGACGCCCCATATACCCAATCTGTTTACAAAAAGGGAACGATCAGCGCGGGTTGGGGCCGACCTGCCAGGCGTTGACGGGCCAGATGAGCGGGGCGCCGCCACCGACTTCATCCGCCCCCGCATCGGGCGTCAGACGCGTCTGGCCCTCGAAATCGACCCCCACGTAAGCGTAACCTGCGGCGCCGTAATCCACGACGGGGCTGGCCGCGGTCGGGCGGTAGATGGACCAACCGTTGAAATTCGTGGCCTCCAGCTGCGGATCCGTCGCCCACACCTCACTGTCGCTGCCCTCGAAGCCGATACTGGCGGCATCCAACGAGTGGCCGATATTGTGTTCGAAGACGTTACTGCTTTCGCCCTGCGCATTGGAGCCAATGTAATAGAGGGCGTTCTTGCGGTTCTGGACGACGTTGTTGGCGATGTGATTGTCCTTGGGCGTCAGGCTGTAGTTCAGGCCCAGTGCGATGCCCCAGGCGCAATCCACGATCGTGTTGTGGACCACCTCGCAGTCGGTCGCCCGCTGGTGGCCGTCACCGCCGGTGCTGTCCGTGGTGTCGCCGGAATCGAGCAGGATGGGAATGCGGTAACTGTTACCGGTCAGGCCCTGAAAATAATTGTTGTAGATCTTGTGTTGGCTGCCGTAGGCGCGAATGCCTCCCAGGTCGTTGCCGAAGACGTTCTGGTTGTTTTCGTCGCCGATAAAGAAGTTGCCCGACACCTCGGTACCCGTGCCAAAGCGGATGGAGACTGACCCGAGCGAGTTGTGGAAGGTATTGTTGCGGATCGTGTTGTAGGAGGTCTTGATCGTGATGATCTCGTTCTCGCCGTCGCAATCTTCAAAGAGGTTTTGCTCGACCACGTGGTGCGTCTCGACGTCCTGCGAATCGCTGACGCCAAAGACGATGCACTCGCGGTCCGAATCGCCGGCAAAACGATCTCCCTCGAGCAGCGGCACGATCCCCTTGAAGTAGTTGTGGTGGATGTGCAGCCGCTTGGTCATCTGCGGCTCGTCATACTGCGTCTTGATGTAGCTGCCGGAGACCTTGGACTGAGTTTCGGTCGCGCTGACGTTCTTGTTTTTGAAGACGTTGTAGGCAATCTCGACGTCCGCAGTTCCCTGGGTGGTCACGATCCCGTTCTGGTTGTTCTCCACGTCCTGAAAGTCGAAGGTGTTCTGCAGGATCTGCAGGCGCGTGGAGTTGACGATCTTGAGCAGAGTGGAGCTCGTATTGGGGCCAAAGGTGAAGCCCTCGAGCGAGATGCCCTCACAGTTGTCGATCGTGAACGCCTTGAGCGCCGTGGAGCCCTTGTCGGCGGCACGGATCCGCAGATAGCCGTCGGCGACCACCTTGTTTTTGACCGAGAAACTGGTGTCCGCGAGATTGCCGGAAACGAGGATCAGGTCGCCCGCGCCCGCAGCAGCCACCGCGTCGTCGAACGCGCTGCGGCTGTCGACCTCGTAGGTGGTGCCGGTCACGACATACCCGTCTTCAAAAATCGTGCGGTCGGCCTCGGAGAGATAGAAATGACGATCACCGCTGCTGCCGACGGTCACGACCTTCTGCCAGCCCATGTCGTCGCCCCAGGCATAAACCCACGGGTAGGCATCGTGGTCGGAGTAAAACCAGCGCTGCATGCCGTGGTCGTAAAAATAAACCCCATCCGTATCCCAGTTGCCCTCCTCGGTCACATAGAGAAAACCGTTGCCCTCGCTCCAGATCCAGCCCCCGTCGTATTCGACGAACCAGCCCAGCGAGGGGTCGAAGCGCCAGGTGCCGTCGTAGTCGATCGCACTGGGAAAGCTCGCCGCCTGGGCGACCGTGCCGAGCAGGCACAGCCCCGCCAAGCAAAGCGAGCGCGTTGAAGCAAGAGCGTGAAGGGGCGTGCCGGGGGTAAGCATTCTCTAATAAAAATTAGTTAATATTCAATAGGCAACCCTAAAATAGCTCCATTGAAACTGCCGACAGCACTGGCCGCGGGCCCTCAACCGGCTACGCCCTACGCTTCCCAGTAGAGCATGCGCCCGCAGTTGTTGCAGCGGGGATGGCCTTCGCTGCGGCGGACCTGGGCCTCGATTTCACCCGAAACGCGCAGGTGGCAGGCGGGGCACTTCTTGTCGTCGCTGAGGGGCACGGCATAGGGGGGGCGTTTGACCTGCGTCTTGACGAACGTATAGGCCTTGCGGGTGCCCTCCTCCACCGCATTGGCGGCCTCGACTGCCGCTTGTTCGGCGGCCTCGACTTCACCCTTGGCCACCTCTTCCTGCTCCTGCAGGCCGGCGATCTGCTTCTCGAGGCGCGCCACGCTCCGTTCGACCTCATCGCGCAGGCCCACGACCGTCTCGCGCTGGGTCTCCACCTCGTCGAGCAGCTCCAGCACGGTGTCCTCCAGATCACTGATCTTGCCCTGTTCGACATCGATCTCGTGCTGCAGGGCGGCATACGCTTCGTTCTTCTTCACCTGCAGCTGCTGCGTCTTGTAGCGCACGATGGCATCCTCATGGCTGGCAATCTGGCCCTCCGTGCTCTGGCGTTTGATCTCGAGGGCCTTCAGGGCCTGTTCCGCCGCTTCCAACCGCGCGCGCTCCTCCCGGATCTCGGTCTCGGCCAGCTCCACCTCGCGGGGCAGCTTTGCCAGTTGTTTTTTCAATCCGTCCACGCGGACGTCGCGGTCTTGCCACACCAACAGGCGCTCGATTTCTTGCCGATCCATGAGTGTTGACCAGTCTTGACGCACATTGGCAACTGGCAACCCCAAACCGGCACGGAATGGGGCCGACCTGCCCGACCGCACGGCACAGAAGCCACGGGGCGTCAAAAGAGGGATTGCGTGCCCGCCGTTTCTTGTGAACACTAGAACACACCATCACGCCGGAATATCCTCGACCGTGAGGGTGTATCCCCGGTTACATCAGTCAACATGATCGGTTATCACGAGACGCCCGCCACTTCGGAGCCGGCCTTTGATGCCGCCCGCCAGCTGCCGCCGCTCGTGGACCGCATCTTCGGCCCGGAGGGTATGCTCGTACGGCGCCTCGAGCTGGAGCACCGCCCCGCGCAGGCCCAGATGGCCCGTGCCGTGGCCGAGAGCCTGGGCGGGCTGGAGCCGCTGCTCTTCGAGGCCGGCACCGGCGTGGGCAAAAGCCTGGCCTACCTCATCCCGGGATTGATCTGGGCGCAGGAGACCAAGCGGCCCTTCGTCGTCTCCTCTCACACCATTGCGCTGCAGGAGCAGATTTTGCAGAAAGACCTCGAGCTGTGCCGCTCGCTCTTTCGTCGCGTGCCGGAGCTGGAAAAATACGCGGACTTTCGCTCCGCCCTGCTCGTGGGCAAGGGCAACTACCTGTGCGGCACGCGGCTGAAACAGGCCCAGGCGCGCCACCACGAGCTTTTCAAAGGCCCGGAGGCGCGGGAACTCGAGCGCATTGCCAAGTGGGCGCAGCAATCGAAGACCGGGATGCGACAGGAGCTCGACCCTGCCCCGCGCGCCGATGTCTGGGAATGGGTGAGCGCGGACGGCCACGCTTGCAACAACCGCAACTGCACGCCCGACACCTGCTTTTACCGCAAGGCACGGCAGCTGATCGACGCCTCGCAGATCCGCATCGTCAACCACAGCCTGCTCTTCGCCCTGCTCGCGGCCGGTTTTTATCCACAGGGGGACCGCCCGGGCGTGCTCTTCCCGGAGGACGCGCTGGTGCTGGACGAAGGTCACACCGTCTACAACGTGGCGACCGAACACTTTGGCGAGCGCCTCAGCTCCTACGGGCTCAAGCGGGCGCTGCGGCGCCTGTGGTATCCGGAAAAGCGCAACGGCCTGATGGCCAAATGGCCCGGAACCCGCGGCAAGGACGAGGTGACGCTGGCCCTGGCGGAGACCGACCTGTTTTTCGCCAACCTCAAGGACACGCTGTTGCAAGACCAGTCGATCCTGCGCCTGCGCGAAGGCGGCTGGGCCGAGGACCACCTGTTTCACGTGCTCAGCGCGGTGCTCAAGCCGGTGGACCAGAATTGGGACCGCATGCCCGACGGGCCGGAGCGGGACGAACTGAAGGGCGCGCGCGACCTGCTGAACACCTACCGCGTGAGCCTGCTCAACTGCCTGCAATGCGCCGAAGAGGACAGCGTCTATTGGCTGGAACAGACGGGGCAGCGCGAACAGATCATCACCCTGCGCTCCGCACCGCTCGCGGTCGCCCCGATCCTGCGCGAACGCCTCTTCCGCCGCGACACCGGCGTGGTCGTGACCAGCGCCACCCTCGCCGAGGGGGTAGACATGCGCTCCTTTCAGCACAAGATCGGCGCCTCCGGCCAGCGCGCGGAGCAGACGCCCTCCCCTTTCGACTTCGAGCGCAACATGCAGGTGATGATCGCGACGGATGCCCCGGCGCCGAACCCCCGCAACGCCCGCCTCGACACCCAGTGGCTCGCGACCGCCATCAGCCGCGCCGTACAACTGGTGCCAGGCGGCAGTCTGGTGCTCTTTACCAGCTACCGCGACCTCGACCACGTAGCGCAACGGGTGGAGCCGGACCTGCATGCAGCCGGGCGCCCGTTCTTTCGCCAGGGTCAGGGTGGTTCGCGCGGCGCACTCGCCCAGGGGCTGCGCAAGACCGGCAACGGCGTGCTCTTCGGCACGGAGAGCTTCTGGACGGGCGTCGACATCGCGGGTCCGGCGCTCCAGCAGATCATCATCACGCGCCTGCCTTTCGAAAACCCGAGCCACCCCGTGGCTCAGGCGCGAGCCGAACGCGTGCAGGCGGCAGGCCATTCACCCTTTGGCGTGCTCACGCTGCCAGCGGCCCTGATCAAGTTCCGCCAGGGCATCGGGCGCCTCATCCGCCGCTCGGACGATCGCGGTCTGGTCACGATCCTCGACCCACGCATCCTGCAGAAACCGTATGGGCGGCAATTCCTGTCCGTGATCCCCCAGCCGCTGATCCATCGCTTCACCCAATACGATCAAGACGAAAGCTTTAGACACGCAGTAAGGTTAATTTCCTATAAATAACTCAAACGCACTGGATTTCATACGACTTTCACTGGAGGAGCGTACCATTTATAGGTTGCCGTAGCGGTTTTCATTGCTTTGGCTCCCGTCCCATCAGCACGCTTGAACGCTAACATTGCCTGTGTCTTTCACGTCCATGGATCTGATCTTCCCAGCCCAAATCCCAGCCGATCCGTTCCTTGCCGCGCCCATGCTGGCCGATGTGGGCATGATCGGGCTGGCCGTGGCCGGAGTCATGACGCTGGTGGCCGCCGGGGCGAGCTACTTTGCCCTGAACAAGACCAAGGCCAACGACGGCGAACTGGAAGGCCTGCGGGCCGAGCTGGCCAAGGAAAAGGCCGCGCGCGAGGAAAGTGAGCGCAAGCAACAGCAGCTGCTGGCCGCGGCCAAGACCAAAGCGCAGGAGGCCGACCTCGCCAGCCGCGCCAAAAACACCCTGCTCTCCAACATGAGCCACGAGCTGCGCACGCCGCTCAACACCGTGCTGGGGCTCTCCGAAGTGCTGCTCACGACCGAGTTGAACGCCGAGCAGACGGAATACATGCAGGCGATCAAAGGCAGCGGTCAAACCCTGCTCAACGTCATCAGCAACATTCTCGACTACGCGAACCTCGAGACCGGGCGGCTGGAACTGAAACCCGGCCGCTTCGACCTGGGCGAACTGGTTTCGGAGGTCGAATCGATGTTTCGCGTCGAGGCCCGGCGCAAAAACCTGCGCTTCGCCTGCCGCCTGGCCGAAGAGGGCTCGATCAACGTCCAGGCTGACCGCGAGCACTTCCGCCGCGTGCTGGTCAACATCGTCGGCAATTCCATCAACCGCACGATCAGCGGCGACGTCGCCATGGCGATCTACCGCCAGCGCATCCAGCACAGCGACCCTTCCGGCCTCGGCGAAAAGCTTTCCTACAAGCTCACGGTGGTGCTGGCCGACACCGGTCCCGACCTGACCGAAGAAGAGCGCGAAGAGATCTTCAATCCCTACAGCCTCACGACCGATACCAGCGCGCCCAACCAGTTCTCGAACAACCTGAGCCTGGCGCTGTCGAAACGCATCGTCGAGGCCATGGATGGGGATGTGACGCTCGAGCCCAACCGCCCCCACGGGCTGCGTTTCAAGGTCACGCTCGAGTTGCCCGGCTTCATCGGTGCACCCGTAAAAGACAGCAACGAAAAGAAGCCCAAACCCAGCATGTACAAGCAGGCGCTGGGCAAGAGCTTTTACAGCCAGAACGTCCTGGTGGTGGACGACAACGCCGCCAACCGCAAGGTGGCCATGGCCCTGCTCAAGAAGATGGGGCATAACAGCGAATTTGCCGAAAACGGACAGGAGGCGCTCGATGCCTTGCGCGAGAAAGGCTACGACCTCGTGCTCATGGACATCCAGATGCCGGTGATGGGCGGCGTGGAGGCGACGGAAAAGATCCGCGCCGGCGTCGCGGGCGAAGCCAATCAAGACATCCCGATCATCGCCGTGACCGCGTTTGCCATGACAGCCGACCGTGAACGTTACCTCGCCTGCGGCATGGATTACTACATCACCAAGCCCTTGAAGCCCGACACTTTGCGCGAGGTCCTCACCCACGTGGCGCGAAAAAAGTAGCGGCGACACCCCACGCAAAGTGTAAAAGGTTGTCATTGGCCGCAGATCGTTTAGGACGGATGCGGCTGCGATGAAGCTTTCCTCCTTTGGCATATCCGATATCGGTCGCGTGCGGGCCGTAAACGAAGACCGCGTGCACCTCGACGACGAGCTTCACGTCTACGCAGTCGCGGATGGCCTCGGCGGCCTGCCGGGGGGCAGTACCGCCTCGGAAATGACGGTGGCCCATATCCGCGAATGGGCTCCGGAACACCTCGCGGAGGCGGCACGCGACTTCAAGCAGCTCTTTGCCCGCATCAATGAGACGGTGCACGCCGAAGGCCAACGCCTGCACCCCGGGATCGGCATCGGCACGACGCTTACCTGCGTCAAAGCCTGGCAGGATACGCTCTTCATCGGCCACGTGGGCGATTCCTCGGCCTACCTGATCCGACGCGGTACACTCAGCCCGCTGACCGAAGATCATACCCTGGCGGCCGAGCTCGAAAGCCGCATGGGTTCGGATTGGGAGGAGATGCCGGAATACTTTTACCACACGCTCACGCGCTGCATCGGCCAAAAGGATACGGTGGAGGTCGATGAGGGCGAAATACCGCTGCAGGACGGTGACCGCATCCTGCTCTGCACCGATGGATTGACCAAAGTCGTGGGTCACGAGGACATCCTCAACACGATCGAAGCCAACCTCTCTCCCGAAGCCGCCGGCCGCAGCCTCATCGAAGATGCCCTGAAGGAAGGCGCGCCCGACAATGTTTCCCTCGTGCTCGTCTACGTGCACGCAGACTAGAGCTGGATAGGTTCACGAGCCCGCCGAAGCGCGGCGTGCGGCCAAAGCAGTGATCGCTGCCGGATCCCGTGCCGGCCAGAGTGGCGCCCCATATTCTCCACGGGCCAGGCAAGCCTGCAGGTGCGCCTGCATCGGCTCGACATCCTCGGGACGAATGATGCTCAGCGCCGGTTGCGACACCGAGAGCAGTTCGATCCGCGCCTGGCGCCGCAGGATCATCTTGGACAGTGCCGAAGCCAAGGTGAATTCATCCCGGACTTGCCCCTCCTCCTGGGCCTCCGTCAACTCTCGTAGCTGCTCTTCCAGAAAATCGAAAATCGCAGGCGAAAAACCGTAGGCGTGTGCGCTGAGCTGGACCGGCCCTTCCGTATCCTCCTCGACGTCGAGACGCTTCAAATCGCCTTCATCGTCCAACTCACAACGCACGGAAGGAGCCAGAGGACGGGCTCCCGAGGCGGCCTCGACCGGAAAGCTCAACAGGGAAAAATGGGGCGGCCAATAGACATGCACGCGCTTCAGGTATTCGGCCAGCCGCTCCAGACTCGCCCGGCCATACCAGGTATCCGCCCGGACGACGCCAAACGCCTGTTGCTCCAGCAAAGGCCGCACACAGAGCAACGCCGCCGCCGAGCCGCCCGGCATGAAGGCCTGATCGGTTTCGTCGGTGCGTTCCGCCAGGTCCGGCCCCTCCTGAAAGGTGTAGTCGATCGGCACGTGATGGAGCAGGCGCTTGAGCACCCGCTCGCGAAAGGTCGGCTTGTCTTCCCTCCGGATCACGAACAGCACGCGCTCAAAGCCTGCGGCCATAGCGTCGGCGATCGTGTATTCGAGCAAGGACTCGCCCTCCGGCCCCACTGCAGCCCACTGCTTGGGTCCGCCAAAGCGACTACCTGTCCCCGCTGCCAAGATAACGAGGGTGAGAGAAAGCATTCGACAGCGCCAAGCTATCCCAGTTCTGGATAGCCCGCAACTGCGCAGCCCGATTAGGCGCCGAATTCAGCTTCCTTGCGCTGCGCGCGCTTCACCCGCTTCATGTCGTCATTGTGCCGCAGGTCCTGCGCCCGATACATATAGACGACCTCTTCCGCCAGATTGGTCGCATGGTCGGCGATACGCTCGAGCGACTTGGCCACAAAGACCAGATCGAGGTACACCTGCACCTGGTCGGCATGTTCGGCCATCAGCTCCCCGTAGGCCTTATAGATCTCGCGGTGGATCGCATCGGCCTGACCGTCGCGCGGTGGGATCTGCACTGCCCGTTCGGCATCCTCGTTGAGGAAGCAGTCGATCGAATCGCGCAACATCTCGACCGCGAGTTCCCCCAGCTCCGGCAGCCGGTTGAGGGAGGGATGCGGCGCGGTATTGAGGATGCGCAGGGTGCGCTTGGCGATGGTGGACGCCTCGTCTCCCACGCGCTCGAGATCGTGCCCCGCCTTCATCCCCGTGGTGATCAAACGCAGGTCGGAAGCGACCGGCGAACGTAGGGAGATATAGCGGATGCCCTCGTTGTCGATCTCCTTTTCCAGTGCGTCGACCTCGTCATCAAGCTCCAGCACGCGCGTCGCAAACTCCGGCTGCTGCTCGATCAGCGCCCTCATGGAAAAGCGCACTTGCTCGATCGCTTTCTCCCCCATCAACACCAGGTTGCTGCGGAAGGCCTCGAGTTCGCTGTGGTAGAAACGACGCATGGCGGGAAAATCGATAACGGTAATATCGGAAGAATCGGCGGTCACTTAATCTTTTCGGGGTAACATGCCATCACTTTACAGGTGGGTCAAACGAATAGACAAAGCGTTGATCTTCTGCAACTAAGCCAGAAACCTCACCCTAACGCAAAAGCCCCGCCAGCGGGGTACCGGCGAGGCTTTTAGGGATTGGGGGGAACTATAAGGATGTTTGAGTAGTAGAAAGCAGCGAAGTGCTTTGCTTCCCAAAGTATCCCTTTTGCCATGACAGCTGTAAAGCCTTTTTACGCATTCTTCGTTCTTTTTTTGAACGAAAATGTTTTCAATCCAGACAAATATAAGCCGCGATTTTGCAATCAGTCGTTACTCACCCGGTAGCGGATGAGCTCCAATAACGAGTCGAATTCGCGCTCGAGCGCGGCCGGGCCGGAGACATCGTCCACAATCTCGGCCAAGAGCGAAGCCTTTTGCTGCTTCAGCTCTTCCACCCGCTCTTCGATCGTGCCCTTGGTCACGAAACGATAGACCATCACCGGTTGCTCCTGACCGATGCGGTGCACGCGGTCGATCGCCTGGGCTTCCACCGCCGGATTCCACCACGGGTCGAGCAGGAAGACATAGTCGGCCGCGTGCAGCGTGATACCGACGCCACCCGCCTTGAGGCTGATGAGGAAGACGCCCGCGCCTTCGTGCTGTTGAAAGGTTTCCACCAACTCGCCGCGCTTGCGCGTCTGCCCCGTCAGCAGGAATTGGCGCAGCTCGGGCATCGTCTGCTTCAGCACCCGGCCCACCTGATTGAGCAACTGGGTAAACTGGCTGAAGATGACCACCTTGTGCCCACTCTGCACAATCGGGTCGAGCAGCTCGACCAGGCGCACCAACTTCGCGCTGTGTTCCCACGCATGCCGCTCGCCTGGCAAGAGCGAGGGATCGCAGCAGACCTGGCGCAGACGCGTGAGCAAGCTGAGCACCTGCATCTTGCCCTTGGGCCAACCGCCCTCCGGGGTCGGCGAGCCGTGCTCGGTGAGGTGTTGGTACAGGTGCCGCTGTGTCGACGTAAGCGGGCACCACTCGACCATTTCCGTCTTGGGCGGCAGCTCCTTGGCCACCAGTTCCTTGGTTCGACGCAACATGAAGGGCTCGCACCGCTCACGCAGCTCCGCCACCGCCGTGGTGTCTTCCGCCGTGGCCGCGCCTTCCTGCCAACGCTGCGCACTCCCGAGCAGGCCGGGCATGAGGAAGCGCATGATCGACCACAAGTCCAACGGACGATTCTCCACCGGCGTGCCCGTCAAGGCCAGCCGCCGGTCCGCCTTGAGGCTCCAGCAAGCCTGGGTGACCTTTGCCGCGGGGTTCTTGATCGTGTGGGCCTCGTCCAGGACGACCGTTTGCCACCGCCCTTGGCCAAACCATGCCTTGCGGCGGCGCACCTGGGCGTAGCTCGACAGATAGAGCGCCGGCTCGTCGGTAAACGCATCCCGCAGCTGGCGGTCCACGATCCTGATCGGGAGCTCGGGCACCCAGCGGGCCGCCTCACGCTCCCACACCGGGATGACGCTCGCCGGAGCCACCACCAGCAGCGGCGCCGGTTGGCCCTGCCATTCGCGGCGTAACAGGCAAAGCGTCTGCAGCGTCTTGCCCAAGCCCATCTCGTCGGCCAGCAAGGGATGCCCCCCGACTTCCAACACGTGATGAAGCCACTCCACCCCGTGCCGCTGGTAATCGCGCAGCTCCGGCGGCAAGTCGTCCAGATGCCGCGGACCGCCCCGCACCAGGGCCTCCCACTCGTGCAGCTCCCCGCTCAGCTCGACGCGGAACGGGCTCTGGTCGAGCAACGCCCGCAACAGATAGCGCGGACACGGTCGATTGCCCTTGAGCGCTTCGGACGCCACCCCGCCGGTCAGCCAGCTCTGCCACGAGCGCGGCCACGCGATCAGCCCCAGTTCGCGGTGGACCAATACCTGCGCCGGACGGGCCAGCAGGCGCTTGAGCACATCGTCGGGCACCGGCTCGCCCCGCAGTCTCAACTGCCAGGAAAGGCGCACCTCACCCTGTTCGATGTCGGCCTCCAGCCAACCCCGCACGGTCTGCACGCCTTCGGCCAGCCGCTCGACCTCAGGGGTCGTACGCGAAGGGAAGCTCTCCCGCCAACGCGGCAACTCGTAGCGCACAAAATCGGGCAGGCGTTCGGAATCCTCCAACAGAAATTCGCCTGAACTGCGCGGCTTGAGCGAGCTCTGGTGCACCTTGGCCGTCAAGCGGATCAAGGCTTCCCGCGCGGCTCCGTTGGGCAAAGGCTGGCCATTGATCGGGCGCAGCGCCCCGCCCTGGCCGTCACGCCAGAAAGCTCGTAACCGCAGCCCCTTCGGCGTCAAACTCCAGTCGAGCTCCAACGGAGGCGGTCCGGCGGGTTCCGGCGGTTGGGCGGAAATGCTGCGCTCGGGCGCCGCGGCTGTCTCTGTCTCCGTCTCGTCGGCTTCCGCTTCGGCCTCACCCTCCGCATCCGGCAGCGGCGTCAGCTCATCCCCCACCAGCTCCTCGATTTCGTAGAGCCCGGCGACGGCCAGCGCGCGGCCCTGCAGGGCATTCTCGTGCGAGGCGCGCACCCGCAACTTATCCTCGTCCCACTCGAGGGTCGCGTAGGTGGGGGAGCGTTCGTATTTGCGGGTGATCACCGCCAGATCGGGCTCCAGCTCGACCGCCATCAGCATCCCGTGGCGATACCAGTCGCGCCCCAACTTCAGTTCCTGGGGCTCGAAATGCTTCTCCCATGGCAAAGCCAGACGCTCCAGCCAGCGCTGCAGAGCGGTCCTGGTATAGTGGCGGCGGATGGCACGACGCGCAGTCATGAACCGATCATCTTGTGGAATCGATGGACCGTCGAGCAAGCGCGAATCGCCGCCGACGCGCGACAAGCTTGCCAATCCCGCTGCCAGAGCCACTTTGGAGACCATGCCCGAAGCCTTTTCCTTCGAACGCCGTGTGGGGTTTGCCGAGACGGATGCCGCCGGACTGGTCCACTTCAGCAATTTCTTTCGCTACATGGAGGAGGCCGAGGCGGCGCTGTTTCGCGCGATCGACTGGCCGCTTTTCACGAGTGAGCAAGGCGTCATCGCCGGCTTTCCCAAGCGTGCGGCCGAGTGCGATTACCGGCGGCCGCTCTACTTCGACGACGTGTTTACGATCGAGGTGGCGCTGCGAAAACTACGGGCGTCGGCGCTGACCTGGCAGTTTACGTTTCGCCGCGGTCCAGACGTCTGTGCCTACGGGCAATACACCACCATCTACGCCCGGCGGGACGCCGCCAGCGAGGGGATCGCCCCCGCCCTCGTGCCCGATGCGCTGAGAGAGCGACTTGAGCGCTACTGCACCGAGGAACCGGCAGATGCACAAAAATAGATTGCAGGAAAGGGTTTGCGCAGACTAACTTGTCTCCCAACGCACGAAATGTCGAAAGAAGTCGTTGTGAGTGAACCAGCAGCCATAGCCAACCAAATCGCGCGCACCATTTCGAAGGAACAGATCAACGATCTGCCTCTCGGCCGCTACGAAGGCCCGATCCGCGTCATCAGCCGCGATGAAGATGTGGCGGCAGCAGCCGAAACGCTCGCAAAACAAAACTTGCTCGGCTTCGATACCGAGAGCCGCCCCTCTTTCAAGCGCGGGCAGAATTTCCCGCCCGCCGTCCTGCAATTGGGCGGCCCGGAAGAAATCTACCTTTTCCAGCTTCTCCAACTGACGGAGCTGAAGCCCGTGCTGAAGTTGCTTTCCAACCCCAGCATCAAGAAAGTGGGCGTGGCGATTCACGACGACGTACGCAAGCTGCGCGAACACTACGAGTTCAAGCCGGCCGGCTTTGTCGAGCTGGCCGATATCAGCCAGGCAGCCGGGATCGTCAACACCGGCCTGCGCAGCCTCACCGCCCTGTTGCTGGGCTTTCGCATCTCCAAAGGCGCCCAGGTCTCGAATTGGGCCCGCCCGGATCTCAGCGAAAACCAACTCGTCTATGCCGCCACGGATGCGTGGACAAGCCGTTTGCTCTATCTGCGGATGGAAGCCTTGGGCTGGACTCAGCTCAGCGGCAAGGACGACACCTTAAATGAGTTGTAAAACTGGGGCTGCTATTGCCTTTTAGTTAGACTTAGCCAAGTTAGCACTACAGAAAAGGTTTGTATTTGGCCCGATTCTTCGTATCCCAGTATACGATTCTCTTAACCATACTCTCTTGGAAGCTATGAAACAAACGCAACTGATCGCTCTTTTGGTGGCTTCGCTGGCCCCGGTACCTTTCCTCTCCGCTCAAGTCACCACTCAATCGAGCACCCAGCAGACGGGTGCCAGCGTGCGCTCGGCCATCGAAAGCCAGCTGCCCCGGGGTGTGACGCTTGAAACGGCTACGCCGGATCAACTCGCATCTGCCGTGCAGGCCGCCGTGTCCCAAAATCCCACGCTCGCCTCGCAGATTGCTGCGGTCGCCTCTGTCGCTGCACCCGATGCCGCGCCGCAGATCGTTTCTGCCGCCGCCGCCGCCGTGACGGCCGGCCAATCCGATCCGCAGGCCCGCGCTCAGGCCGCTGCCCGTATCGCCAACACCACCGCTGCCGCGCTGCAGAACGCGGGTAACGATACGACGGCTGAAGAACTTTACACCCCGGCCGCCCAAGGCGCCAACGTCGAACCGGAAGTCGTGACCGATGTCGGTGACACCGCCGGTCAGGACGACATCCCCGATGACACGGATGTGGACGAAGGCGAGGGCGACGGCGATTCCACCGAAGTTGAACTCCCGGAAGACGAAGATGCGGAATCCGAGCCGATCGTCGAAGACCCGGACATCGACCCGGTGCAGCCCACCGACGCCGATTTCCAGAACTAGGCAAGCGCTCAACGATCACTTTACCAACCTGCCCTTTCGGGCAGGTTTTTTTGTGCCTCTACACGGAAGCCCGGACTGGTAAAACAGTCCGGGCGGTAACCGTAGCTTTCCTTGAGGAGCTCTGTTTCAGGCAAAGTGCTTTACCAGCGATAGGTCGCACGCAACGAAGCGGAACGGCCTTCACTGGGGGTGCCGGGCAGCTCCTGAAAGTTGGTGTTGAGCACGTTGTCCACCACCAGGTCGAGCGCGAGATGCTCGTTCCAGCCAGGCTGCCAGGTGCCGCCCAGCGAGATGAGCAGCGCCTCATCGCCGTCACTGCGCAACGCGTTTTCCTCCTGTTGACGGGCCTCAATATCCGCCCGCCACTCAAATGCCTGCGGCAGATTCAGCACCCCTGAGAGCGTCAGACGGTGCTCGGCGTAATTGAGCCCGTAGAAGGAGGCATCGAAGGGCTGATCCAGGTCGCCGTAATCGGGATCCTTGTCCAGGTAGGTATAGCCGAGGGTCGCGCTGGCCTTTTCCCAACGCCGGGTGCCCATCAACTCCACGCCCGTCGTATCGACATCGAACGCCCGAGCGTAGCGGCCCGCGCTGCCTCCCTGGATGTAAACCCAGTCCACAAAATCGTCTGCCGTGCGGTAAAAGACCGCAGCCCGCGCCACATAATCCTGGGACTCGACGGTGTAGCCCAGCTCATAGTTCAGCGTCTCGACCGGCCCCAGATCGGCATTGCCGCGAAAAAGCCCGCCGGTCGTGCTCGAGTTGAGCGCGGTATAGCCCATCACCTGGCTCGCGCCCGACAACTCGGCGTAAACCGTCTGCTGTCGTGCAGCTTGTTGCTGGCGCCAGCTCACCCGGGCCTGGGGAGAGATGGTGCCGTCGTCGCGGTTGGTCTCAAAGTAGCTCACCCCGCCCAGCACCACCAGCTCGGAGTCGGTCCCCAGGCTGTAGCGATATTCGGCGGCCGCATCGGCACTCCAGTAGCTGCGGCTCATGAACTTGCCGTGCGTCAGGTTCGACGACTCGATGCTGTCCATCATCGCCGCCGCCCCGTAGAGCACCGCCCAGGTTGGATTGAGGACGTGACGCCCCTGCACACCCGCGCCGGAGACGGTCGTCTCGTGCTCATAGGCATTGTCCGGCGCATCGCGGTCAAACTCATAGTCGTCCAGCAGGTTGCGGTAATAGACGCCGGCGACAACCTCACTGCCCGCGCCGTAGCGCTGCTGGTGGTTCAGGCCGGCCAGGAACACCTCGTAGGAATCGTATTCCGGATAGAGACGGCCGAAGACATCGCCCACGTACAAGCCCGGCCAGCCGTATTCCTTGTCCATGTAGGTCGCAAAGAGATCCGTTTGCCGATCCTCTCCCTGCAGCTGCATTCGACCACCCAGCCGCTCGGTCTGGTAATCACCGCGATCGACCGTACCCTCGCCGCTGGCCCGGGCGGCCCCGAAATCGAAGGCCAGCGTCTGCCCCAGGACCGGCTGCGCCAGCCGGTAGCCCTGGTAGAGCGACTCGCTGTGGCCATCGGGCAAGGTGTAGCCGATGCTCGCCTCGCCCTGGGTGTCGATCGGCGCAAAGCCGTAGGCGACCGTGCCTGTGGTGGCGTTCAGGCTGCCCATCGCGCTCGCGACGCCCGTCTTGATCGTGGGGCGCAGCAGCATGTGCGGGTCCAGCGGCAACTCCGCAAAGTAGTGCCCCGTCTGCGGGTCGTAGAGCGGTAGCGCGCCCAACGTGAAGCCCGTATTTTCGAAGATGCCCCCACGAATCGTGACGTCGGCCTGGTTTTCGGCCAGGCCGCGCCCCTGCACATCCACGCGCGGCTCGTAACGCAGGAGCGTCACCGGCAGCGCAAATCCGCTCGCGGGCACTTCATTGGCCACCGGGCTCCGAGTCGTCGTGATCGGCGGCAGTTCAAACACATCCTCGCCCACCAGCTGCGTTGTGCCCAGCAGGGTGGCCAAAGTCGTCAAAAGGGTCGGCTGAATTCGCATGTCGGATTTCAAATTCAGGTCCTTCCTCTAGAACATGGACGCCGATGGCAATATGTTAATTAAATGTTCTGCATTTAGTTAACAAGGTTAACAAAAGGCTTCACACTCGCCAAAGATACGTTTCTACGACACCTTTTCGTCTATGCCCTTCGAGCTGACCAAGCAGGAAAAATACGCATTGGTGGTGCTGCTGATCCTCTCCACTCTCGCCCTGATCGGCCTGCTGGCGCTCTAGTACACGCCAAAGCCCGCCGGTGATTCGACGGGCTTCAGGCAGGAAATGCTAGCAGGGCTCAACCCTTTTTTACTTCGACCGCGACCTTGATGCCGCGACGCAAGTAGGTGGGGATGTCGAGGTCTTCGCCCTCATAGAGATTGGCCTCCGTGCGCTCGAAGAGACCACGGTTGTCCTCCAGCCGCGGGAAGTCGAATTCTGATTGCTTGCCGGGATCGACCGGGCCGTCGTCGATCTCGTGCTCGTCCAGCTCCGGCGCTTCCACCTTGGTCTCAAACAGCTCCGCGTCGGGATCCAACGCAATCGGTTCCGCCTGACGCGGCTTTGCCTTGGGCTGCGGCGCCTGGCTGGCAGCATTCGCGGCGGGCACAGGCGCGTAACGCTTGCCCGGTTTGTGGCTGGTGCCGACGTCCGTCGTGCCGATCACGGTGAGCGTCAACTTGTCGCCCAGCTCCGAGTCGATCACGGCTCCCAGCACCGTATGCTCCTTACTGCCAAAGCGATCCGTCACGTGTTGCAGGATCTCGTGGACCTGCGTCATCGTGAGCGAAGTGCCGCCGGTGATGTTCACGATCAGGCGGTCGGCCTTGCGCAGGTAGCGGTTTTCCGGCAGGTGCAGCAAGGGGCAGAGGTCGAGGTTGCGGATGACGTCGGCCACCGCGTGCTCGCCCTCCCCCTCCGCCGTGCCAAAGAGGGTCTTGCCGCCCCGGCAGGTGAAGGCGCTCTTGAGCGTCGCAAAGTCCACATTGATCAGCCCCTGCATGAAGAGCATCGACCAGATCGAGCGCACGCCCTTGCTGATCCATTCGTCGGCCAGCGCAAAGGCTTCCATCACCGTCGCCTGCTCGTCGATCTGCTGCAGCAACAGGTCGTTGGGCAACGAGACCACGGCATGACAGTGCTCGCGCAGCTTTACCAGCGCCTCGTCCGCCTGTTGCAGGCGGCGACTGCCCTCCCGCGTAAAAGGCATGGTGACGAATGCCACCACCAACGCGCCCGAGGCCTCGGCAATCTCCGCGATGAGCGGCGTGGCGCCGCTGCCGGTGCCTCCGCCCAAGCCGGCGAGCAAGAACACGAGGTCCACGCCGTTGACCATCTGCTCGATCAGGTGGCGGTCCACGTCGGCCGCCTGACGCCCGATCTCGGCTTCGCCACCGGCGCTGAGGCCGCGCGTGATCGAGCGGCCAAGCATGACCTTCTCACTGATGAGGGAGACGGAAAGCGTCTTGGTGTCGGTATTGACGACGGCGAGGTCGACCTGGTCCAGCTGGTCGATCTTGAGGCGGTCGACCGCGTTGTTGCCGGCACCGCCGACACCGATGATCTTGACGCGCAAACCGGAAGCGTCGAGATCCGCCGCTTGCAGGGGACTCTCTGAGGTGAAGTTGTTCATGTCGGGAGGCTCCGGCC
>Ga0163227_100028_pt1 | contig 68159 bp, 74 predicted proteins | sample MSEWel2016_09_14_2_FD_113148 | JGI IMG/M metagenome (GOLD analysis project Ga0163227, IMG submission 113148) | Subsurface microbial communities from deep shales in West Virginia, USA - MSEEL Well Study Marcellus 5H_2016_09_14 ...
AGCAGTTGGATTGGGTTTTGAGTATATGGAGCTCTCGCATGGGATCCGGCTTTCTCTGGTGCCCGGAGTGCTTCAGGCGGTGGACGAGGGGCTGATCAAAATTAGCAGCGTGCATAATTTTTGCCCGCTGCCGCCTGGCGTTTTTGGCGCAGCCCCCAATCTCTACCAGCCGACCGCTAATACCCAGGCGGAGCAGGCCCTGTGGTTTCGGCACACCCTGCGCACCATCGATTTCGCAGGCCGCGTCGGCGCTAAGCTCGTCGTCCTGCACAGTGGCAGCGTCCACTACTGGTGGCGCGATGCCGGCAAGAAGCTCGAAGAAGGGGCGGACCATACGCCTTTTGAGGCGCGTCACACCTCCCCCTCCTATCAGAAGCTGATCGACAAGAGTCTGCGCCGGATGAAGCGCAAGCAGTCGGGTGCCTACCGCCGACTGGTCGAGAATCTGCGGCGTATCGTGCCCTTCGCCCGTGAAAAGGGCGTGCTGCTGGGGATCGAAAACCGCGAAGATTTCAACGAGTTGCCCATCGATACCGAGATGTCGCAGTTGCTGGCCGAAGTCGGCGAGTCGGATGTCGTCGGCTATTGGCACGACTGCGGGCACGCGCAGCTCAAGGAGCGCCTGCAGCTGACCTCGCAGGAGCAGTTACTGACTGAAAACGCGGGACGCCAGTTTGGGTTTCACCTGCATGATGTCGACGCTGACGAGCGCGACCACCAGCCCATCGGCAGCGGTGTGATCAACTGGCAGTTGATCCGCAACTTCATCCGCCCCAACCACCTGCTGGTGCTCGAGTTGAGCCCGCGTCTGCGCAGCAAGCAGGTGGCCGCCTCGCGCGAATTCATGCTGCGCCTGCTCGACCAGCAAGAGGCGTCCGCCGCCGGGAAGTAGTGGCTACGCACTCCAGTGCTGCCGGATCCACTTGCGGTGCGGCCCGGACAGGGTGAGCTGTTGCAAATCTGTCGGACTGGCCCATACGTAGTGGCCATTGAGCGTCGGCTTTTCGGGTGGCTTTACGTGGTAGACCTGTTCGGTGATGCGTTGATGGCTGATCCCGCGCTGCTGCTTGAAGTGCAGGTCGCCCTTGGCAAATCCCTCCGGCAGGGTGGCGAGGCGCGGTAGCTCATACATGTCGGCCAATCGCACGGAATCGGCCGCGCCGCGTTCGAGCAGCAGTTTGCCTTCGCTCACGATCCATGCCCGCTCGATCGTGACCTTCTCCGTCGCCTTGCGTTGCACCTGTGGGTAGGCCTCGGGATTGCCCTGCCGATGGCCCGTGCACCACGTGCGGATGGGGCAAAGCAGGCAATCCGGGCGCGCCTTGCGGCAGCGGATCGCGCCCAGTTCCATCATCGCCTGGTTGAAGTCGCCCGGTCGTTCCGGGTCCAGCAGTCGCTGGGCGAGCGGCCCCAGCTGCTTCTGCGCCTGCTGGCTGGATTTCCAGAGGGTAGCGTCGGCGGTCAGGCGCGAAAGCACGCGGATCACGTTGCCGTCGATCACCGCCGTGCGGTCCGCGAAATTGATGCTCGCAATCGCGGCCGCCGTGTAGGGCCCGATGCCCGGCAGCTCTTGCCATTGCGCGGCGGTGGTCGGCAGCTCGGGCAGCGCTGCGACCTCCCGAGCCAGCTTGTGCAGATTGCGGGCGCGGCGGTAATAGCCCAGGCCCTCCCACTGCTTCATGACGGCTTCTTCGGGGGCGTCCGCGAGGGCCGCGAAATCTGGAAACAGCCGCATCCACCGCTCGAAATACGGCAGCACGGTGTCGATCTGAGTCTGTTGCGCCATGAATTCCGACACCACTGTCCGGTAGACGCTCACCTCCTGCCGCCACGGCAACGGCCGGTGTTCCGCGTCATACCAGCCCAACAAGGCGGCCCGCAGGTGGGGAATCTCGGTCTCGGTCAAGGGATTGGGCATAGGTGAAAAGCAGTTTTATCCGCAGACTACACAGAGGAACGCGGATTGGCTTTTTAATCGACGCTCGGGGGCGGATTTGGTGCAGTGATCATTTGCCCATACCGACTCGCGTCAAACCTATGGCTCGTAAACGTGCAACTGCCGAAGAAGAGGGGCCGAAGCCGCTCACCACATACACCATCAAGCTCGACGAGGCTCAGCTGGAGCAGCTGGAGCAGATTTGCGACGAGCGCGTGTACGGATTCAAGGACGTGCCCCACTCGCTCTTTGCCTTTGAGGCGCCGCTGGAGAACTTCAACCTGACCGCCTACAAGAGCGGCAAGGTCGTCATCCAGGGCAAGGGCACGCAGAATTTTGTGCAAAACATCCTCGAGCCGCGCGTGACCAAGGTGGCGTTGCTGGGCTACGAAGAGGTGCACAACCCCGAGTATTACGAGCCGCACGCGGGCCTCGACGAAGCCGGCAAGGGCGACCTGTTCGGGCCGCTCGTCAGCTGCTGCGTCATCGCAGACGGCGACATGGTGCGCGCGTGGCGCGAAAAGGGTGTGAAGGACTCCAAGGCGTTGACCGACAATAGCATCCTCGCGCTGGAGAAGGTCATCCTGGGCACCAAGGGCGTGGTGGTGAAGAAGATGTTCGCCGGCATGCCCAAATACAACGACATGATGTCGAAGCCCAACGCCAACCTGAACAAGCTGCTCGCGTGGTATCACGCCAAGTGCCTGCAGAAGGCCCTGGAGGAGCGTCAGGTGGAATGGGGGCTGGTCGACCAGTTTTCCAAGCAGCCCCTGACCCAGCAGCAGCTCAAGCGCGACGGCGTGGACTTTAATCTGCAGATGCGCACCAAGGCTGAATCCGACCCGGTGGTCGCGGCCGCCTCGATCTGTGCGCGCGCGGAGTTTGTGCGTCAGCTGCAAAAGCTGAGCAAGGAGTTTGGCGAGCCCCTGAAGAAGGGCGCCAGTGCGGCGGTGAAGAAGCAGGCCAAAGAGCTGGTGGCCAAGCTGGGCGAACACCGCCTGCGCGACTTTGCCAAGGTGCACTTCAAGACCGCTTACGAGGTACTGGGCCTGCCGGTGCCGGAAAAGCCCCGCTATTACGGCCGATGAGCGCGCTCAAGCGACATGATCGCCGCCGCCTGCGGGATTGTGCCGCCCTGGTCGGCGTGGATGAAGCCGGGCGCGGCGCGTTGGCCGGTCCGGTCGTGGCCGGTGCCGTGCTTGTCGACACGCCCTTTCTCGATGGGCGCTGGTGCCGCAAGTTCGGCAAGCACATCAACGACAGCAAGCAGCTGACCCCGGCCCTGCGCGAGGAGTTGTTCGACGCCATGCGCGCGGAGCAGGCGGCGGGTGGCCTCGTTTTCTCCCCCGGCATTGCGTCGGTCGAAGAGATTGCGGCGCTCAACATCCTCGGTGCGACCCGTCTGGCGATGCAGCGCGCGCTGGAGGCCGTCTTGCCCCACGCGCCGGCGCTTTGCCCGGAAGGTTGCGTGGTCCTGCTCGACGGCAAGCCGATGCGTCCCTTCCCGTATGCTCACGAGGCGCTGGTCAAGGGAGACGGCAAGTGCCTGGCCATTGCGCTGGGCTCGATCATCGCAAAAGTGACGCGCGACCGCGAGATGGTGCGCCTGCACGCTGCATTTCCGCACTACGGCTGGGCCGAACACAAGGGCTACGCCGTGCCCGCCCACCGCGATGCGATCCTTACCCATGGCCCCTGTGCGCACCACCGCGAGCTCTTCCTGCGCAAGTTGCTCCACGCCCCCGAGCAAGCCGAGCTGGACCTGGTGGGCTAGGGCGCGACCGCTGAGTCGGCAGGCGCCACGTCTTGCGCTGGGCACGACACGCCACTCCTGCATGGACATCCGGCTGCTTCTGCGTGTAATAGCGGCATGCAATCCACCGGCCGGCTCATCCTCCTGGGCGTAAATATCGACCACTGCGCGACGATCCGCGAGGCGCGTTACCGCGACTACGACCGCACGCATGGTGAAATCGTCGAGCCCGATCCGCTCGCGTTTGCGTTTCTAGCGGAGCGCGCCGGCGCCGACGGCATTACCGTGCACCCGCGCGAGGATCAGCGCCATGTGAAGCGCAGCGACGTGTTGCGCCTGAAGGAGCACTTGCAGGTGCCGCTGAACATGGAGATGGCGGCGACGGACGACATGGTGGCCTTCGCGCTCAAGGTGAAGCCGACCTATGCCTGTGTGGTGCCCGAGAGCCGCGAAGAAGTGACGACGGAGGGCGGGCTCGACGTGGCCGGCCAGCCGGAGCGTATCGAGCGCGTGACCAAGGCCCTGCAGGACGGCGGCATCAAGGTCAGCCTCTTCATCGATCCCGACCCGGCGCAGATCAAGGCCTCGGCCCAGGCCGGCGCGACCTTCATCGAGCTGCACACGGGGGCGTACGCCAATGCCTATTACGATGCGGGCCAGCGCGCGGAGGAGTGCAATCGCCTGAAAAAGGGCGCGGTGCTCGGCCACGAGTTGGGGCTGACGGTGAACCTTGGCCACGGCATCAACTACGTCAACGTGGCCGAGATGCGGGAAGTGCCGCACGTGCACGAGATGAACATCGGGCACAGCATCATCAGCCGCGCGCTCCTGACCGGAGGCGAAGAAGCGGTGCGCGAGATGAAACGGCGCATGAATCCCGGGCTGTTCTAGCCAAGTGCGCGCTTTTGCGTTTTGCTGAGCGGGAAATGGTTCCGGCGATTCAACTTCCTCCTGGTGGCAGCGTGCTCAGTGTCGGCACCGACCTGATCGAGTGCGAGCGCGTGAAGCAGGTCTACGATCGGCATCCCGAGCGCTTTCTGGAGCGGGTTTATACCGAGTGCGAACGCGCCTACTGCCTGCAGATGAAAAACCCGATCCCCCACCTTGCGGCCCGCTTTGCGGCCAAGGAGGCGGTGGCGAAGTGCTTCACCACGGGCATCGGGGCGGAAATCGGCTGGCAGTCGATCGAGGTCGCCAAGGGTGAGCGGGGCGAACCTGTCATCGTGCTGGATGCGCAGGGGCAACGCCTGATGGAAGAGATTGGCGGCAATCATATCGTAATTTCTCTTGCTCATACCCGCATCTATGGCCATGCCGTAGCATTGCTGTTGCAGTAATTTCCCTTTCGTTATGTCATCCCTACCCCGCACTTTCCCGCTTCTCTCATGTGAACAGGCGCGCGCCTTCGAGCAAGCCCTCTTCAAGGGAGACAGCCAACGCGAATGGGAGGCGATGCAGCGTGCGGGCAAGGCGCTGGCCGCTGCGGTGGAGCGCGACTTCCTGGAGCTGGCCGAGTGGCCGGAAGACCCGCGCCTGTTGGTGCTGGCCGGCAAGGGCCACAACGCCGGAGATGCGCTGATCGCGGTGCGCCATCTGGTCGAGGAGCGGCCGGACAGCCATGTGACGATCCTCTGGGCGAGCGACCCCAACGAAGCCCGGCCGCATGTGCAACAGGCGCGGGGCGAACTGGGCCGGTGCAGGGTCGCGAAGCTGGAAGAGGTCGTATGGACGACGGAGGGGGCATTGAGTTCGCCCGAGCCGGAATACGATGTCGTCTTCGACGGGTTGCTGGGCATGAACTTTACGCCGCCGCTGCGCAGCCCCTACGACAAGATGATCGAATGGGCCAACCACCGGGACCGCCACTTCGGCATGCGCGTGGCGGTGGACCTGCCCAGCGGGGTGGGGGATGCGGAAGCGCCTGGTGCCTTCCGGGCAGATTTCACCTACGCGATGGGGCTGCCCAAGGCGCCGATCGAGGACGAGCGCAATGGCGAGTGGGTGGGCCGGCCCGAACTGCTCGACCTGGGCTTTCTCAACGCCGGGGTGGAGCTGCCGGAGGTTCAAGCTTGCTGGCTGGACAAGCGCGATGCGTTGCGCCAGTTGCAGCACCTGCGCCCAGCCGACAGCCATAAATACACCTACGGCCAGGTCGCGGTCATCGCGGGCTCGCCCCAATATCCCGGCGCGGCGCTCATGTGCATGGGTGGCGCCCTGCGGGTCGGCCCCGGCCTGGTGACGGGCATTGTGCCGCACATGCTCTCGAGCCGCCTGGCGCTGGCGCTACCGGAGGTCACCTGGATGCCGGTGGCGGCGCGCCCGGACGGCAGCCTGGAAGTGGAGGCGGTGCGTGCGGCGCACATGATGGCCTCCAACCGCACGAAGTGCATCGTGATGGGGCCGGGCTTGGTCGCCGACCGCAACGCGCTCTTTAACATCACCCGCATCGTGCGCGAGATCACCTTGCCGCTGGTGCTCGATGCCAGCGCGCTGACGCCGGAGGTGGTGCCGGCGGTCCTGGGACGCCACCCGCAGGCGGGTCCGGTGATCCTGACGCCGCACCCGGGCGAGTTGAAGCGCTTGCTCGACCGGCGGGAAGACGGCTTCGATCCCCAGCAGGTCAGCGACTTCTGTGCGCGCCACCGCGTGATTTTGGTCCTGAAGGGGCGCATTACCCGCATCTTCGACGGCGAGTCGATGATCGCCACCGCGGCCGGAGGTCCCGTCCTGGCGCGCGGCGGCACCGGCGATGTGCTGGCGGGTATGATCGGCGGGCTGGTGGCGCAGGATCCGGGTAACTGCCGTGCGGCGATCCTGCGGGCGGTGGCTTGGCACGGGGCCGCCGGGGATGCCTTGGCGACGCGTTTCGGGCAGGCTTCGCCCCGCACGACGGAGCTGATCGACTACCTGCCGATGGTGTTGCGCGAACGCATCCGCCGCGTCTAGAGGGCCATGGACGTTCAGAACGAGGCGCAGGCGCTGATGGTGCTCAACGCCCTGCCGGATTTCGGACCGGTGGGCATTCGCAAGCTGATCCAGCATTTCGGGTCTGCCCGGGAGGTGCTGCGGGCATCGGCCAAGGCGTTGGAACCCGTGCTGAGCGGTCCGCGGCGGCAGAAGCTGTTGCGTTGGCCCGAGCTGTTTGATTTGCCGCGCGAACTGGCGCGCCTGGAGGGGTTGTGCGCGCGCTTCATCCCATCTACCGAGGCGGATTATCCGGCCCGGTTGAAGGGCCTGCACGATGCGCCGGTGGGGCTCTACCAGCAGGGCGACGTCGATTGGCGGCTGCCGGCGGTGGCGATCGTCGGCACACGCAACTGCAGCCAGTATGGGCGCAAGGTGGCCTACGAGTGGGCCAAGGAATTGGCCGCCAACGGCGTGATCGTGGTCAGTGGGCTCGCGTTGGGCGTAGATGCTTACGCGCACCAGGGCGCGCTGGATGGCGGCGGCAAGACGGTGGCGGTGCTCGGCAACGGGCTGGACGTGGTCTACCCGCGTGAGAATCGCGCGCTGTACGGGCGCATCGCTGCCGAGGGGGCGTTGTTGACCGAGTTTTACCTGGGCCGCAAGGCGGACCGGCAGACCTTTCCCCAGCGCAATCGCATCGTAGCGGGGATGAGCCAGGCGACGCTGGTGATCGAGACGGACGAACGTGGCGGCAGCCTGATTACGGCCCGTTTTGCGCTCGAGCAGGGGCGCACGGTGCTGGCGCTGCCGGGCCGGATCGACCAGCCCACCTCGCGCGGGTGTCACATGCTGATTCGTGAAGGCGCCATCCTCGTCACGTCGCCCGCGGAGGTGATGGAAGAGCTTTCGTGGCGCCCGGAGCCGCTGGAACTGGACTTCGGCGGGCTCGAGGTGGACGGCGATGCCGCGAACACGGCCACCGTGCCGGCTCAACTGGAGCAGCTCGACCCGGCGGCCCGGCGGATCCTCGAGCAGCTGGCGGAGGGCGAGGTCCTGCACCTCGACCAGTTGAGCGATCGGTTGAATCAACCGGCGGCGGAGGTGGGCGCACAGCTGATGCTGCTCGAGATCGAGGGCTGGGTGAGCAAGCGCTTCGACGGCAGTTACGAAAAAGCCTACTGAAACGCGTCCAGCAGGCTTGAGCAAAAAGGGTGGTTGGACGGCCTCAACCAGGGGGCCACTCCAGCGGACGACCGCCGAGCAGGTGGATGTGCAGGTGCGGCACCGTTTCGCCGCCGTCGGGTCCGTTGTTGATCACGACGCGGAAGCCGGATTCGAGCTCGAGGGACTTGGCGAGGTTGCGCGCCACGATCAACAGGTGCCCAAGCGTATCCTGGTCTTCGTCCAGGGCATCGCCCACGCGTGGGATCGGCTTGCGCGGGATGATGAGCAGGTGGACGGGCGCTTGCGGGTTGATGTCGTGGACGGCAATGCAGAGCTCGTCCTCGTATTCCTTTTGCGCCGGGATTTCACCGGCGATGATCTTTTCAAATAACGTAGGACCTGACATGAGAGGGGGATTCGATTTGGTAGAGCGCTAGACGTAGAGGATGCTCAGTTCGGCATTGGCCGTGGTGAACTGGCTCGCGAGCGCGTCGATGTAGCCGCGCGCTTCCTCGTGGCGCTCCTGTTGCTTGCGTGTAAAAGGCTTGCCGCAGGTGATGGACTCGCGCAGGCCGGTGATCAAGAGTAGGGCGCTGTCGTAGCCGGCGACGCTCTTGAGGCCGCGCACGAGTTCTTGACGCACGAAGAGCGGGTCGAACGGCTGGCCCTCCAGCTTGAGGTGAAAGAGCCCGTAGGAGGACTGCTTGAAGGGCTGGTTCTGGCTGAGCCGCATCGCGGTCTCGGCAAAGGCCTCTACCGTGTCGTCCATTTCCGGCTCTTCGGCAATGGATTGATCGATCGCCTCCTTGATGTGCTTGAGCAGGTAGGGGTCGCCGCCGGCCGCCTCGGCAAAAAGGTAATGGAGACAGTGATACTTAGCCCAGTCTTGCTTCGCTTTGAGCAGCGGGACGGGCTTCTCGACGGAGGTCCGATATTTCCTGCGCGAGTTCATCTATATCCCTAAACTCCTTGTACACACTAGCAAAGCGCACATAGGCGATTTGATCAATAGTTTTCAACCGCTCCATGATGGCCTCACCGATGGCGCGTGCGGGGATCTCGCTGTCGTAACCGCTCTCCATCTCGGCGGTTACGTCACTTACTAACATGCGCAATTGCTCCGGATCGATGGGGCGTTTTTCGCACGCGCGCCTCAGGCCGCTGAGGATCTTGCCGGGTTCGAAGGGTTCGCGGCGACCGTCGTTCTTCTTCACCCACAGCTCGTCGCGCACGACTTCCTCGGTGGTGGTAAAGCGGTGGCCGCAGTCGCTGCACTGGCGGCGGCGGCGGATGGCGGAGCCGTTGCGCGCCAGGCGCGAATCGATCACCCGGGTGTCTTTTGCTTGGCAGCGGGGGCAGATCATAGGCTAGGCGGAGGCCGGAGCGGCGTGCTTCTCTGCCAGGTGCAGGAAGTTTTGCAGCATTTTATGCCCGTGCTCGGTCGCCATCGATTCCGGGTGAAACTGCACGCCCCATATCGGGAGCTCGCGGTGGCGCAGGCCCATGATTTCACCCGTCTCGGTTTCCGCCGTGATCTCGAGCACGTCGGGAAAGGTCTCCCGCTTGACCAGCAGCGAGTGATAGCGCGTGGCGGGGAAGGGCGTGGGCAAGTCGGCAAAGATGTCCGTGGCGTGGTGGTGGATGGGCGAGGTCTTGCCGTGCATCAGGCGGTCCGCCCGCACGATGTCACCGCCAAAGTAGTCGCCGATGCACTGGTGGCCGAGGCAGACGCCGAAGAGCGGGATGCGGGCCTTGCTGACCGCGCCGATGATGCCGAGGCTGTTACCGGCTTCCTTGGGGCTGCATGGGCCGGGTGAAATCACGACCATTTGCGGGTGCATGGCCACGACCTGTTCCCCGTTCAACTCGTGGTTGCGGTACACCTCGGGCTTCCACCCGAGCTGGCCGAAGTACTGCACGATGTTGAAGGTAAAGGAGTCGAAATTGTCGATAACGAGCAACATGGTCTGCCGGTATCCTCAGCGTGCATACGCCATTGGTCAAGTCTTGCGCGCGATTGTCGCCCGGTGGAGCGGCTGGTGAATGCTTAGCGAAAAACGTTGTATTTGAGGATCGCATAGATGGCGCGGATGCCATCCTTCCAGCCGATCTTTTTGCCTTCCTCATAGGTCCGCCCGTAGTAGGAAATGCCGACCTCGTAGATGCGGTAGTTCATGCGGGCTACCTTGGCGGTGATTTCGGGCTCAAAGCCAAAGCGGTCTTCCTCGATCTGGATCTGCTGGATCACCTCGCGGCGGAACAGCTTGTAGCATGTTTCCATATCCGTAAGGTTGATGTTAGTCAGCATATTGGAAAGCAGGGTGAGGAACTGGTTGCCCATCATGTGCCAGAAGAAGACGACTCGGTGAGGATCGCCGCCCTGGAAGCGCGAACCGAAGACCACGTCCGCCTTGCCCTCGGCGATGGGCTTGATCAGGCGCGGATATTCATCGGGATCGTATTCGAGGTCCGCATCCTGAATGATGACGAGATCGCCCTCCGCGTGCTGGATGCCGGTCCGGAGTGCGGCGCCTTTCCCCTGGTTGACTTCATGGTAGACGACGCGGCAAAGGGGATCCGTCTCCACCTGCTCCCGGAGGATCGTACGGGTGTTATCGCGCGAGCAGTCGTCGACAATGATGATCTCTTTCAAGTTCACCGGGGCGTGTTTCACACGCTCGAGGATCGAGAGAATCGTTTCCTGCTCGTTGTAACAGGGGATGACGACGGTCAAGCTGAGGTTTTCTTCTCGTGTGGGCATGACGATTCGGGCAGCGGCCGGTAGATTGGCATCTAGAACTACCCGCAAAGGGATTGCCAAGCCTAAACTCTTCGCGCAAGGGTGGGCGGTTGGGCGAAACCAAGGCGAACTGCCGCCGTTGTGTCACCTCACCTGATTGCACATGAGCGCATTTGAGTTGTTATATGAAGACCCGCACAGTGGGGCGCGTCGCGGACGTTTGCACTGCTTGCACGGCCAGATCGAAACACCGATCTTCATGCCGGTCGGTACCCAGGGGACCGTCAAGGCACTAACGCCGACGCAGCTGGAGGAAGCCGGTGCGCAGATCATTCTGGGCAATACCTATCATTTGAATCTGCGCCCCGGTTCGGAGCTGGTGCACGAACTGGGCGGTCTGCACCGCTTCATGGGGTGGGACAAGCCGATTCTAACCGACAGTGGCGGCTTCCAGGTCTTCAGTCTCGCTTCCCTACGCCAGATTAGCGAACGCGGCATTGCGTTCAAGAGCCACCTCGATGGACGCAACGTCTTCCTCGGCCCGGAAGAAGTGGTGACGATTCAAGACAACCTGGGCTCCGATATCGCGATGGTGCTGGACGAATGCGCGCCCGCCGGTTGTAGCGAACAGGAGGCGCAGACCGCCGTGGACCGCAGCTTGCGCTGGGCGGAAGACTGTGTCGAAGTGGCGCGTCGCCGCGGCTTCCTTGATCGCGGGCACTATTTGTTCCCGATCGTGCAGGGTAACCGCTTCCCACACCTGCGCCGACAGTGCGCGGAGGGGTTGGTACAGCTCGAGATGGCCGGTTATGCAATCGGTGGCGTCAGCGTCGGAGAGCCCGAACCGGAAATGATGAGCGCGGTGGCGGCTTCGGCCGAAGTGCTGCCTAGCAATAAGCCCCGCTACGTGATGGGAGTAGGAACGCCGCCGCAGCTTTTGCGCTTCATCGCGTTGGGCGCGGATATGTTCGATTGTGTTATGCCGACCCGGGAGGCGCGCCATGGCGTCGCCTTTACGCCCGACGGCAAGATCAACCTGAAGAACCAACGCTTTCGGCAGGATGAGCGTCCACTGGTAGAGGGTATGGATAACTATACTTGCCGTCGGTTCAGTCGCGCCTATTTGCGGCACTTGCTGGTAAGTGGCGAGATGTTGTCAGCAACCCTCCTGTCTCTGCACAACGTGCACTTTTTCCTCGATTTAATGCGGCAGGCCCGTGCGCATCTCGAGCAGGGCGACTTTACCCGTTGGTCGGCGGCTTGGATTGAACGTTACGAAGCGGGGCGGGCCAGAGAAACTTGAACCTTTTGGCCCCATGCGCCTTGCCGTTGGCGATAGCACGTACGGCAATGGATAGGGTTTCGTGCGTTTACTGCAAATTTATCAAATCTTCGCATTATTAGATATATCGACTTGCAATAGGTAGTTTTGGAGTGTTGTATGCAGCGAAACGAACCCTTAAGACCATGTCTACCATCGTCGAACTTAAAGAAGAGCTGAAGAATCTGGAGAAGGAAGAGGCCAAGATTGCCCGTATGAAGGAGCAAATTGCCGCGAAGATCCAGGAGGAGAAGGAAGAGGATAACCGCCTCGATGAAATTTTTAACAACAGCGGCTATGCGACGCCCCGCGCTCTGGTCAAGGCTCTGATGGTCAAGTATGGCATCAAGGTCAGTGGCAGTGCGGCCAATGGCAAGCCGCGCAAGCGCACCCGTATTACGAGTGATCTGCGCGACAGCGTGAAGGCTGAGGTCAACGCCGGCGGTTCCAAGAACTCCGTCAGCAAGAAATACGAGATCAGCTACGCCGTCGTCTCCAAGATCATGAAGGGTGACTACGACCATCTCTAGGTCCGTAGCTGCAGATTGATTTTGTGACTGCCGTGACCGGATTGTAACCGGCACGGCCTTTTTGTTGACCGGAAATGCGCTTGCGGCGTCGGGGGACGTGCTTCATAGCTTATAGTTTTCCTGCCCTGCAAAAGGGTGGGCGACCGGTCCGTCCGGGCGCAAAGCGTGAGATGCCATGATCTTTTCCCTCTTTAAACGACTCAGCGGCAGCCACTACCGCAAGTTTTACCGGAAGTGCCAGCCCCTTATTAAACGCATCAACGAGCTCGAGGCTTCGTACCAGAAAGAGAGCGATGCGTGGCTCCAGGGGAAGACGGCCGAATTCCGCGAGCGCCTGAAAAACGGCGAGACGCTCGACGATTTGCTGCCAGAAGCCTTCGCCGTGGCCAAGAACGGTGCGCGCCGCCTCTGCGGGCGCGAGATCGAATTTGTCGGCACCAAGGCGGTGTGGAACATGGTGCACTACGATGTGCAGCTCATCGGCGGCATCGCCCTGCACGATCACCACATTGCCGAGATGCAGACGGGCGAGGGCAAGACGCTGGTCGCCACCCTGCCGCTCTACCTCAACGCCCTGGCCGGGCGCGGCGCCCAGCTGGTGACGGTGAACGAATACCTGGCCCAGCGCGACGCCGAGTGGATGGGCCACCTCTTCAATTTCCTCGGCCTCAGCGTCGGCGTGATCCGCAATCAACAGCCCCCGGAGGAAAAGCGGGCGGCCTACAACTGCGACATCACCTACGGCACGGCCAGCGAGTTCGGCTTCGATTATCTGCGCGACAACGGCATGGCCATGACGCCGCAGCAGCGCGTCCAGCGCGACCACTTCTTCGTGATTGTGGACGAAGTGGACTCGGTGCTGGTCGACGAAGCGCGCACGCCGCTGATCATCACCGGCCCGATGCAGAACGACAACAGCGCACCCTTCATCAACCTGAAGCCGCGCATCGAACGCGTCGTCCGCGAGCAGAACCGCATATGCAACCAGCTGATCAATGAGGCGAAGGCTGAGCTGGAGAAGCTGGCCGAGAGCGACGACCGCAAGAGCCTGACGGTCGAGAAGGCGCAGCCCGCGCTGGAGAAGATGTATCAGGTGAAGCACGGTATGCCGAAGAACAAGGTGCTGTTGCGCCTGCTCGAGGACGGCCGCTTCCGCAAGCTCTTCGAGGCCTTCGACCTCGAGATGCACGCCGACTATAATAAGGACCAGCGGCACGCCTTGCGCGAAAACCTCTTCTTCACCATCGACGAGAAGCAGCGCTCGAGCGATTTGACCGAAAAGGGCCGCACCACGGTCAGCCCGGAAGATCCGGACGCCTTCGTGCTGCCCGACTTGCCGACCCGTTACATCGAGATCGACAATCGCACGGATCTCGAGCCCGACGAGAAGGCGCAAAAGAAGGCCGAGGAGCAATCCGCCTTTGAGCAAAAGTCCGATGAGCTCCACGTGACCAGCCAGCTGCTCCGGGCCTACAGCCTGTATGAGCGCGACGTGGAATATGTGGTGCAAAACGGCAAGGTGCACATCGTCGACGAAAACACGGGCCGCGTCATGGTCGGCCGCCGCTGGTCGGAGGGCCTGCACCAGGCGATCGAGGCCAAGGAGGGCGTTCAGATCGAGCGCGAGACGAAGACCTTCGCCACGATCACACTGCAAAACTATTTCCGCCTCTACGAAAAGCTGGCCGGCATGACCGGTACCGCCGAGACCGAGGCCAACGAGTTCCGCGACATCTACGAGTTGAGCGTGATGGTCATCCCGACCAACAAGCCCAACATCCGGATCGACGATGCGGACATCATCTACAAGACGCGGCGCGAGAAGTATCAGGCCGTGGTGCAGGAGGTGAAGACCGCCCACGAGCGCGGCCAGCCCTGCCTCGTCGGCACGGTGTCGGTCGATGCCTCGGAACTGCTCAGCCGTATGTTGCGCCGCGAGCGCATCCCGCACGAGGTGCTCAACGCCAAGAACCACGCCCGGGAGGCCGAGATCGTGGCCCAGGCCGGGCAAAAGGGCGGCGTGACGATCGCGACCAACATGGCCGGTCGCGGCACGGACATCAAGCTGGGCGAAGGCGTCGAAGACCTCGGCGGCCTCTACGTCATCGGCACGGAGCGACACACCTCGCGCCGGATCGACCGCCAGTTGCGTGGCCGTTGCGCGCGCCAGGGCGACCCGGGCCGCACCAAGTTTTTCCTCTCCCTCGAAGACGATCTGATGCGCCTCTACAGCCACGGCACTGCCGGCAAGCTGCTCGAGAGCTCCTTCGTCGAAGGCGAGCCGCTAGAGCACAAGTGGTTGAGCTCGATGATCGAGCGCGCGCAAAAGACCGTGGAAGAGCAGCACTACTCGATGCGCAAGCGTCTGCTGCAATACGATGAGGTGGCTTCCCGCCAGCGCGAAGTGATTTACGGCCTGCGTTCCGAAGCCATGGACGCCGATGATCCGCGCGACATCATCTGGGAAATGGTCGACGAGGAGATCGAGCACCGCATCGAGCAATTCGGCCTCGACGCCAAAGGCGCCAGCGAGCAGGCCTACGATCGCTATTTCAACTGGGCCACCCAGACATTCCCGATCCAGCTGACCAAGGAAGATATCCAGGGCAAGGACCTCGCGGGAGTTCACCAGGTCACGCTGACCCACGTGAAGGAGGCCTACGCGGTGAAGGAAGCGGCGGAAGAGGCGGAAGCCCTTCGCCGTCTGGAGCGCATGATCATCATCAGCACCATCGACCGCGCCTATCAGGACCACCTGACCTCGCTCGACCAGTTGCGTCAGGAGGTCGGTCTGCGCGGTTACGGTCAGAAGGATCCGCTGGTCGAGTTCAAGACCGAAGCCTTCAAGGCGTTCGAAGAGATGATGACCGAAGTGCGCTCCAACATCTGCAGCGACATTTTCCGTAAATTTACCAACGCCGAGGCCGTGCAGCAGATCCTGCAGCGCCTGGGCCGCCGGCTCCGCACCTCCGGTCCGGCCGATCCCGATGGCGACCAGGCCCCGGCCCCGGAGCGCAAAGGCGTTTCGGTGGCCGAAGCCGCTCGTGCGCGTCAGCTGGCCCGGGCCCGTCAATTGATGGCCCGCAAGGCCACCACGGCGACCCGCACCCCGCGGGAAGCTGTGCAGACGCAGGAAATGGAGACGCCCAACGCGCCCGCACCCAGCGTGGAAGAGCCCGGCCGGAACGACGTGGTCGTGATCCGCAAGGGGGACGAGGAGCGCGAGATGAAGTGGAAGCAGGCCGAGCAGTTGGTGAAGGAAGAGGGCTGGGAGCTGGTGCGCCAGGCCTGATCAGGATCCGCCGAAACTGCCGATGAGCTTGAACGCCAAGGTTTGGAAAGCTTTCTGGCCCTGGCTGGCGGGGTTGAGCACCCCTCTGCTCTGGGTGCTAGCTTTCCCGCCGGTCGGCTTCGATGAGCTGGCCTACGTCTACCTCGTGCCCCTGGTGCTCTGGGCGTTTACGCGTCCGGCGGGCAAAGCCTACGGCTGGATTACCTACGGCGGCGCCTTTCTGGCGTGGGTGATCCTGCTCTCCTGGCTGCGGCACTTCACCAGTCACCTCGACGCGCCGGCGTGGCAACGCGTCGGCGGGGCGTGGCTGGCGTTCGTCTCGCTGTCGGCCTTTCTGGCGCTGTTCTTCTGGGCCTGGGCTCGCGCATTGCGCTGGATGTTGGCGTGGAGCCAGGACCGCCCCTGGTACGAGCGCCTGCTGGCGTTCGCGGCGCTCGCCGGTTTTTGGGTGGTGCTCGAGTGGGTGCGCGGCTGGATCTTTTCCGGTTTTCCGTGGCTGCCGCTCGCGGCCAGCCAGTGGCGTAACCCCCTCGTGCTGCAGATCCTGCCGGTCACAGGCTACTACGGGCTCAGCTTCCTCTTGGTGTTTTTCAACCTGGCGGTGGCGGCCTACCTGCGGCAGATGGTGCTGCAACTGCGCCAGAAGCTGCGCTGGCAGCAACGGATTTCGATCGAATTTTATACCGCGCTCGGCCTGCTCGCGCTGAGCATCGTGCAGGGGTTCGGCCAGCGAAACAGCGCCCGGCAGGAGGAGCGCCTGGGGGATGTGGCCTTTGTGCAGCCCTACATCAAGCCCCAGCAGCGTTGGGACGAAAGCCAGGACCGCAAGACGCTGGAGACCATGGCCCACCTCACGCGGCTGGCCGGCATGTTGCAGCCCGATTTGATCCTGTGGCCCGAGGCGCCGACGCCCCTCTTCTTCAAGGCCCAGCCCACCTCCGACCGCTGGGCGGCGATGCTGACCCAGGAGGTCGGTGCGCCCATTCTGCTGGGCGGCATGGTGGCCGAACGCCGCGATACCGATGATGGCCCGGCCTACGACAGCTATAACGCGGTGCTGCTGGCGACGCCGGATGCGGGGGTGAAGACCGACTTCTACTACGCCAAGCGGCACCTTGTGCCCTTCGGTGAATACACACCGTTTGCGAGCCTGTTGCCTGCGGTGGTGCCGACCGGCTTTCAGGCGGGGGACCACCCGGCCGTATTGCATGTGCCGCTCAAGACGCGCTCGGTGGCGATCGGCCCCCTGGTCTGCTACGAAGACGTCTTCCCCGATCTGGCGCGCGAGCAGGTGCGGGAAGGGGCGGAAGTGCTCTTCGTGGCCAACAACAATTCCTGGTACGGGCAGGAGGGCAGCGGCGTGCAGCACGCGTCCCATGCCGTTTTGCGCGCGGTGGAGACGCGGCGCCCCGTGATGCGTTGCGGCAATGGCGGCTGGAGCGGCTGGATCGACGAGCATGGTCAGATCCGTCACGAACTGCGGGACGTCCACGGCCACGGCATCTATTTCGAGGGCGTGCAAAACAGCATCGTCACCCGCGATCCGCGCTTCCAGGGATACCTGACGCCTTTTGTGCGTTATGGGCCGTGGTTTGTTTATGTCTGTATGGCACTTACGGCCGTGGGCGCCTTTTTTCGGCTCCGCAAGCGTGCGCAAAATATTTCAATAGCATCCGTACAATTGTCACAAAATCGTGTCATTGTGCGCCGTTGAGATTCAAAAAATCTCAATTTCGCTTGATTTCTAGTCCCTATTAGGCTTCTCTTGCGACCGAGGCTCATTGAGGGCCCCAAATTGTTCGCGCTCGTAATGAGTCTCACGCACTCAACATTCATACGAGTCATGAAAGTCACTAAGAACACCCTGATTCTCGGGTTCATCGCGTCCCTGGTCGCCGTTCCGGCGTTTGCGGCTCAAGCCGACAAGGCTGCACCGAAGGCCCTCAAGGTGATCGAGCCCTCCCTGCCGTACCAAATCTCTCAGTATAAGATCAATAGTGAGGTGATGGTGCGCTTCAAGCTGGATGATAATGGTCGTCCGATCAACATCCGCGTGGAGTCTACGACCGACCGGGAATTCGCAGAATCCGTGGTTCGTGCTGTGCGTCAATGGCGCTACGAAGTGCCGGAAGGCTACAATGGCGAAGAGTACAAGCTCCCCGTCGTGGCCGACTTCGACGCGTAAGCACTGTTTGCTAGATTCATCTGATCTAAATTAGAAAATAACGGGGCACCTCTCCAGCCGGGGAGGTGCTCTTTGCATGTACGGCCTCGAGAGGTCGCTTGCCAAGGGCCCCTCGCTCTCCATAGGACATGCTGTATGCGTAGACTTTTCTGCTGGTGGGTGGCTTGCCTGAGTGCGGTGTTGCTACAGGGGCAGCCCACGCCCCAAACGACTCCGACCGAGGCGGTGCCGCTGGCAGAGCAGGCACCGATAGCGACTCCCGGTGAAGCGTGGCAGCGCCAGGCGGCGGAAAGTGCGCTGCGCAATGGCTATCCGCAGATTGCCGCGACGCTTTATCGTCGGTTGGCAGAAGGGCAGGGCACGCTCGACGCACGCTTTCTGTTGAACTGGTCGACGGCGTTGCTCGCTTCGGGCGAGGTGGAGCAGGCTGGGGAAAAGCTGGCGCAGTTGCCGGATCCGCAGATGCCGGAGGCCCGCTTGCGCCGGGCATTGATCGAAATCCTCAATCGTGAGTGGGAGCGCGCTGCCGACGCGCTGGAGGATCTGGCCGCAACCGACGTCCCGGCGATCGACCGCAGCTGGTACTACCTTGCGCAAGCGTGGCTGGCCGACCATGAGGACGAAGACGAGGACGCGCGCGAAGCCTTTCAGAACGCCCAGCAGGCGGCGGCGTCGCCCGGCCTCGCCGCCCAGTTTGACTTGATGCAGCGGGCTTTTGAACTCCGACGCGGGACCGCCAGCGAGGCCGAGCTGGAAGACCTGCGGGAGACCCAGGAGGAGATGGCCGGTTCGCGGGCTGCCTTCGAGGCCGGTCGGCTGCGCGCGATTACCCTGGCGCGGCTCAATCGTCGGGATCGCGCGGTCGCGGTGGTCGAGGAGCTGTTGCGCACGCCGGGCCTGGACGATTTTCAGTTGCGCCCGCAGTTCCTGCTATTGCTGGCGCTGGTCGCGGGGGAGGATACCGGGCGGAGCCGGGTGGCGCTGCGCGAGCTGCTTTCGCTGCCGCAGGCCCCGCGCGATCTCCAGCGAGTGGCGCTGCAGCTTTTGGCGTCCAATGCCTTTCAAGTCTCCGATCCCGCGGAATTTCGCGAATCGCTGAACCGCTGGATCGAGCAGACGCCACCGCACCCGCTGATCGACCGGCTGTTGCTGGTCCGCGCGCAACTGGCCGCACAGCGCGGCGACCTCGACGCCGCCGAGCGCGATGCCAAGGCCCTGCTCGAGCGTTTCCCCGGTTCTCGCCTGGTGGACGCCGCGCTGGAGTTGCTGGCACAAGTCAACTGGCGCCGCGAGCCGCCTCGTTATCGCACGGCGGCGGACTACTTGCAGCGGTTGCGCCAGCGTTTGCAGGCTGGCGGCGAACGTGCCCGATTGAGCGTCTTGATCGGTGACAGCTATTTCCTGAACAGCGACTACGCCAGCGCGGCGGAGGCTTATGGCAATGCGCTGCGTGAAACCGGCTTGGGGCCGGCCGGCCCGGTCCTCTATCAGCAAGTGCTGTCTGAGATCCGGGCGGGCCGCCTGGAGGAAGCGGCCAGCCATCTCGACGGAGTCAGCCCCGTGCCGCTCGATGCCGAGGCGCGCTGGCGGGCCGAATGGAACCTGCTCGATGCCTGGCGGCGAGCAGGCAACAGCGAGCGAGCGCGTCAGCGCCTGCAACGGCTGCTCAATGCCGACATCGTGTCCAACCTCTCCCTGCCGCTGCGCCTGCGCTTGCGTTGGCTGCGCCTGCGTCTGGCGCTCGACATGGGCGATGCGGCGGAGGTGCCGGCCCGGGTCGATGCGATCCTGCAGGAGTTGGCGGAGACCGAAGATGCCGCGCTCTCTACCGCCGAGCGCGAACGCCTGGCCAGCTACTTTCGCCTGATTCAGGGCGAGGCCTACTTCCAGCTCGGGCAAAGCGAGCAGGGCTCCGCCGTATTTGAAGAGCTGCGGCGAATTGCCCCAGGCTCCGGCCCGGCGATCCTCTCTTATCTCGTGTCGGCGCGCGAAGGCGCGGTGCAAAACCGCCTCGTGCAGGCCCAGCAAAACCTGATCGAGCTGGCCGACCTCTACCCGCAGAGCGAATACGCGCCCCTGGCCCTCTGGGAGGCCGCTCTCTACGCCGAGCGCCGGGGCCTCGACAGCACCTATCAGGAGGCGATCAACATCCTCGAGCGCCTGGCCAATGAATACCCGGACCACCCGCTGCTCTTTTACGTGCGTCTCAAGCAGGCCGACCTCTCGCGCAAGCTCAACGATTTCGGCACTGCGCTGCTGCTCTATGAACGCGTGCGCAACCAGTTCCCGCAACACTCGGAGCGCTTCCGGGCGGAAATGGCGCGCGCCGACGTGCTGATGGCCGCCGGCAGCGCGCAGCAGCCCGAGCGCCTGGCTTCGGCCATCCTCGAGTACGAGCGCCTGGCCGACTTGCCTGCCGCGCCCCTGGATCTGCGAGTCGAGGCGAGCTATAAATGGGGCAAGGCCCTGAACCTGCAGGGAGAGCGCGAGCGGGCCAAGGCCACGTTCTGGGGTACGCTCGAGCGGTTCTGGCCAGACGCCGAGGCCGGCCGCCTGGGCACGCAGGGGCGCTACTGGCTCAGCCGCACCATCATCGAGTTGACCGGCTATCTGGAACAGGACGGCCAACTGGAGCAGGCCCTGCGGCTCTATCGACGGATGCTCGAGAGCGGTCTGCCGGGGGAGACGCTGGCGCGCGAGCGCATCCAACGCCTGATGCCGCAGGTGGCACCCGAGCCTGAGGGCGCTGCGGACGAATAAGCCCGCGCCCCAGCGGGGCGGATCCACCTCCAAGGTTGCATTTCCGCCCGGGCCACGCTTCAATTAGACGGATGGATTCGGTGCTCGACGCTTCACTCCTTGCCCAGGGCGGCCCGATCATGTGGCTGCTGTTCCTGGTCAGCCTCATCGGCTTCACCATGTTCGTCGAGCGCCTGCTGTTCCTGCACCGCGGGCAAATCCGGACCAACGATTTTCTCGCCGGTCTCAAAAACCTCCTGCGCAAGCGCCGCCTGATCGAGGCCGTGACCGTATGTGAAGAGACGCCGGGCCCCGTAGCCAATGTCGTGAAGGCCGCCCTGCTGCACTTCCACGAAGGCGAAGAGCGCTGCCGCCTGGCGATCCAGGGGGCGGCGATGGTCGAAGTGCCGATGCTGGAACGCCGTTTGGGCACGATTGGAGCGCTGGGCCGCCTCGCGCCCCTGCTCGGTCTGCTGGGCACGCTCATCGGCCTGATGGAAGGGCTCAATGCCGCAGGGGAGAGCGCCAGTGCCGGTTACCCGACCTACGGGCAGATGCTCGCGGGGATCGGCGAAGCCCTCTACACCTCCGCCGCCGGCCTCGCGGTGATGATGATGGCGATGCTGGCCCACCACTTCCTCTATGGCCGCATTCGCGCGCTGGTCTACGATATGGAATATGCCGGGCACGACCTCCTGCAGTTCCTCATGCACGACTACGAGCAGGCTGAGGTTGACGAAACCGTGCACCAGGAGGGAACCAAGGCGGCGGAACCCCGCACCTCCCAGCAACCGGCTCCTTCCACGTCCGCGTCATGAGCGTTCAGCCGGATTCTCCCTCTCTTACCCGCTCGTTCGACTTTCGGGCCTATCTCAATTCCGCACCGCGCGCGGGTTTTGAGTGGATGCCGCTGCTCGACGTCGCGATCATCATCGGCTTCCTGCTACTGCAGGGCTACCCCTTTTTTCGCGCCCCCGGCGCCACGGTAGACCTCCCGGCGTCCGTGAGCCAGGGGCCCCTCGACGTCCGCCCCTCGGCCGTGCTGTCGGCCGGGCGCAACGGACTGCTGTTCTTTGACGGTCGCAAGCTCGCCCCCGCCCAGCTCGCGACCACCTTGCAAGCCTACCAGGACACGCACGACCAGTCGGGCGGTACCTTGTTGATCAAGGCAGATGAAGGGCTCGAGCTGACGGAGATCATGTCGCTGATGGATGCCGCGCGGCAGGCGGGCTTTACCCAGGTCCACCTCGCGGCAGATTGGGACAACCGGGCGGCGACGCGTCTGCGCACCGCGGCCGAACCTGCGCCCGTTTCGCGATGAAGCTGGTGACCTGGCGCTCCTGGCTGGCGATCTTCGTCATCGGCCTCGCGTTGCACTTCGGCTGGTGTGCCCTGGTCGATCTCAAGCAGGGGCACGCACCGGTCGAAACGGATGCGGGGACGCATTTCTCTTACGAAAGTGCCACGGCCGGGCCAGACGACGCCGCACGCCACGAAGAAGCCGAGCTGTTGGACAGCGCGCCGCTCTTCATGCCCACCGCCTGGAACTACGCCAGCAGCTACGACGACGTCGCCAACCTCAAACGAGCGGCCGAGCCCTATCGCATGATGGGCCCCGAGCTGCTGCTGGCCGACCCGGCCCAGACCGCTCCCTCGCGCCCCGCTCTGGTCGCGCGCGACAGCCTGTGGGATGAGACCGCCCCCTCGTCCGCCCAGCGCCTTCAGTCGATCGGGCAGGAGAGCCGCCAGACGATCGTCCTGCCGCCGCGCGCGCCCCGCGTGGAGGTGACCGACCTCGAGAGCGGCCGCGTCGTCTACACCGGAGATCTGCCCGAAACCTACGCCCAGGAGGCGACCGGGGAATGGTGGAACCCCTACGAAGCCCTGCTGCTGGTCTCGCCCAGTGGGCGCTGGGGTCGCCCCTTTCGCACCGCGCCCACCGGCATCACCGCCTTTGACGATGCGCTGCACCGCTATCTGCAGAGCGAAAACTTCCTCCGAAATCTGCCGGTAGGCTATTTTCGCATTGCCATCGCTCCCTGACGTAGCTTTCTTCGCGGCTTCAATATTCTGTGGCGCCTTCAGCCCGTCTTTTCCCGTCAGGAAATCGAATTGGAGGCGCAAAAAGGCTTGACGCGAGTGAGAAGGTCGTGGAAATTCTGCGGCTTTGCTTCTTACGGAAGCTCCTACAGAAAACCTCATTGCCCTTGTAGCTCAGTCGGTAGAGCACTTCCTTGGTAAGGAAGAGGTCGGCGGTTCAAATCCGCTCGAGGGCTCCATTCTTTTAGTTTTCCCTTTAAGACCAGTCCAAACGCGTCTTACGCACTCATTCGCAAACCTCAACAGCACCCATGTCTAAGGCAACATTCGAACGCTCCAAGCCGCACGTCAATGTGGGCACCATCGGTCACATTGACCACGGTAAGACCACCACGACCACCGCGATCCTGAAGGTCCAATCCGATAAGGGCTTGGCTCAGTTCAAGTCGTATGCGGATATCGCTAAGGGCGGCACGGTCCGTGACGAAACCAAGACCGTCACCATCGCCGTCGCCCACGTTGAATACGAAAGCGACAACCGTCACTACGCTCACGTCGACTGCCCCGGCCACGCGGACTTCGTGAAGAACATGATCACCGGTGCGGCGCAGATGGACGGTGCTATTCTCGTCGTTTCCGCCGCTGACGGCCCCATGCCGCAAACCCGCGAACACATCCTCTTGGCCCGCCAGGTCGGTGTGCCGAAGATCGTCGTTTGGCTGAACAAAGTCGACCTCCTCGACGACGAAGACCTGCTCGAGCTCGTCGAAATGGAAGTTCGCGAACTCCTCAGCAAGTACAACTACGACGGCGACAACGCCGCTGTGGTGCGTGGTTCCGCCCTCGGCGCCCTTAACGGCGAACAGCAATGGGTGGACTCCATCGGCGAGCTGATGAACACCCTCGACGCCGAAATTCCGGAGCCCGAGCGCGAAATCGACAAGCCCTTCCTGATGTCCGTCGAAGACGTCTTCTCCATCACCGGTCGCGGTACCGTGGCCACTGGCCGTATCGAGCGCGGTGTGGTGAAGGTTGGCGACGAAGTGGAAATCGTGGGCCTCTCCGACACCAAGAAGACCACCGTGACCGGCGTGGAAATGTTCCGCAAGCTGCTCAATGAAGGTCAAGCTGGTGACAATGTGGGTCTGCTCCTCCGTGGCGTGGCTAAGGACGACATCGAGCGTGGTCACGTGTTGGCCAAGCCGGGCTCCATCAAGCCGCACGTGAAGGCCAAGGCCGAAATCTACGTCCTGACCAAGGACGAAGGTGGTCGCCACACCCCGTTCTTCTCCGGCTATCGTCCGCAGTTCTACTTCCGCACGACCGACGTGACGGGCATTCTGACCCTGCCGGAAGGCGTGGAAATGGTGATGCCGGGTGACAACCTCACGGTTGACATCGAACTCGGTAAGCCGATCGCGATGGAAGCGGGTCAACGCTTCGCCATTCGTGAAGGTGGTCGCACCATCGGTGCCGGCCGCGTGATCGAAGTCACGGAGTAAACAGCCACTTTATTTTTTGACTGGCGTTGCCGGATATCTCCTCTAGGATATCCGGCTTCCGCCTCTTTTTGCAGGGTAGTAGCTCAATTGGTAGAGTAGTGGTCTCCAAAACCATTGGTTGGGGGTTCGAGTCCCTCCTGCCCTGCCACTATTTTTTCTCACTTGCCGTAGTGGCACCTCAGTCCGGAATGCAATCTTTGGCCTGACTCAGCTGCCTTTACGCATTCGTCCCATTCGAAACTAATGAGCAATCCTTTTCGACGCTTTGGCCACTTCCTCTCCGAGACTTCTGCGGAGTTGCGGAAGTCGGTGTGGCCGACGGGCAGCGAGCTGCGTGATAGCACGATCGTGGTCTTTGTCGCCACCATCCTGCTGGGGATCTTTGTTTCCCTTTCCGATTTCAGCGTTTACGGGATTGTCGAACTTTTCACCAAGCTGGTGCGCGGGTAAGCCTTTAGGCCGTCCGCGTCTTTGTTGTTTCCATGTCCTTTGATTCCGAAAACGCCTCTGGTCCCGCGACCAACCCCCAGCGCGAGGGTAAATGGTACGTAGTGCAGACCCTCTCCAACAAGGAGATGACCGCGAAGCGTTACATCGACCGCTATATCAGCGAGTACGAGCTGGACGACTATGTCTTCGAAGTCCTCGTCCCCAGTGAAACCGTTTCGGAAGTCAAACAAGGCAAAAAGACACAACGCCAACGCAAGCTTTACCCCAACTACATCTTCCTCCACTGCCGCCTCTACGACGAGGACGACCGGTTGATCCAGAAAGTCTGGTATTACATCAACGGCGCGGACGGGGTAATCGGGTTTGCGGGCGGTCAGCGCCCGGCGGCGCTCAAGCAGGACGAAATCGACGGTATCCTGCAGAAAGTCGCCGAATCCGAAGGCAAGGAAGTGCCCAAGGTGCAGTACGAAGAAGGCGAAGAGGTCAAGATTACCGACGGCCCCTTTGTCAACCTCACCGGCCGCATCGACGAAATCAATCCCGAAGCCGGCCAACTCAAGGTCTCGGTCTCCATCTTCGGCCGCTTCACACCGGTTACCCTGGAATACTGGCAAGTCGAGCGCGTCACCGAAGAAGAGTAAGTTCCCATCCACCTTTTTATTACCTTTTAATCCCTTTCCATCATGGCCAAGAAAGTCACCGGGATCATCAAGTTGCAATTGCCTGCTGGCGCTGCCAATCCGGCCCCGCCCGTAGGTCCGGCGCTGGGTGCGGCTGGCGTGAATATCATGGGCTTCTGCAAGGAGTTCAACGCCAAGACGAAGGACCAGGCTGGCATGATTCTGCCGGTCGTCATCACCGTCTATCAGGACCGCTCGTTCACGTTCATCCTCAAGAGCCCGCCTGCGGCCATCCTTCTGAAGAAGAAGGCCGGCATCGCCAGCGGCTCGGGCGTGCCGAACAAGAACAAGGTCGGCACCGTCACCCGCGCCCAAGTCAAGGAAATCGTCGAGATCAAGAAGGCCGACCTCAGCGCCAAGAGCGAAGAGGCCGCCATGCGCATCATCGAGGGCACTGCCCGCTCGATGGGCATTGAAATCGCCGACTAACCGCATCCAACCCACAACGCAAGAACCTCACTCGAGGGAGTTGAACATGACCAAAGTAGCAAAGCGTTACGAAACGGCCTCTCAGCAGGTCGACCGCATGCGCACTTACCCGCTCACCGAAGCGGTCGAAGTGCTCTCCAAGTTTCCCAAAGCCAAGTTTGACGAAACCGTCGAGCTTTCCGCCCACCTCGGGGTGGACCCCCGCCAGTCGAACCAGATGGTGCGCGGCGTGGTGAACCTGCCCCACGGCAGCGGCAAGAAGGTGCGCGTCATCGTCTTTACCGAGATGCCCGAAGCGGCGATGGAAGCAGGCGCCGACGAAGCCGGCCTGGAAGACCTGATCAAGCGGGTCGAAGAAGGCTGGACGGATTTTGACGTGGCGATCGCCACTCCTGCGGCCATGAAGGAAGTGCGCCGCGTCGCCCGTGTGCTCGGCCCCCGCGGCCTGATGCCGAATCCGAAGAGCGGCACCGTTACCGAAGATACCGCTGCCGCCGTCAAGGCCGTCAAGGCCGGTGGCCGCGTCGAATTCAAGATGGACAAGACCGCCAACATCGGCGTGATTGTCGGCAAGCGCTCGTTCTCCGCCGAACAGCTCGAAGAAAACGTCAAGACGGTCGTGGATGCGATCGGTAAACTCCGTCCGGAAGGCCTCAAGGGACAGCGCTACATCAAGAGCATGTCCATCTCCGGCACGATGACGCCCGGCGTGAAGCTCGACCAGAGCCTGTTCGCCTCCTACTAATCGCCCACTCGAAGGAGAGAGATCCATGCAATCCGAAAAGAAATTTCTCGTCGATGAAGTCGTCAGCTACCTCGATCGCTCCGACTACATCTTCCTGGTAGACTTTACCGGGCTCAGCGTCGCCGAAACCGAAGAGCTGCGCCAGCGCCTGGCGGAAGTCGACGCGGAGTTCCACGTCGTCAAGAACCGCATCTTCAAGCGCGCCACCTCCGAGCGTGAATACCCCGAAATGGACGAGTGGCTCAAGGGTCACACCGGTCTGATCTTCGGCGGTGAACAGATTCCGCTCGTGGCCAAGGCCGTTGAAAAGTTCCAGAAGGACAAGAAGAAGCTGGAAGTGAAGGGCGCGGTCATCTCCAAGGAGCTCATCAGCTCCGACGACTTCGCCGCCCTGAAGGACCTGCCGACGCTCGACGGTGTGCGTGCTCAGCTGCTCGCCCTGCTCAACACCCCGGCCACTCAGATCGCGCGCCTGCTCAACACGCCGGCCCAGCAGTTCCTCAACATCGTGGACGCCCGCAAGCGCGACCTGGAAGAAAAGGGTGGCGCCGAGGCCTAGAGCCGCGGCTTTTTCCCCGCTATTTTGAACATCTTACGGCTCTCCGGAGCCAAAAACGTTAAGTAACTCCAACAATCGGTCCCTTTGGGAGGCGCGACCTCTTAATTGCCCCGACGGGCGCCATGGGACCAGAGGAAACGAACATGTCCGACATCACCTCCGAACAAGTAGTCGAATGGTTGAGCAACCTCACCATTCTTGAAGCCACCAAGCTCGTCAAGGAGCTCGAAGAAAAGTGGGGCGTTTCCGCCGCCGCTCCGGTCGCCATGGCCGCTGGCCCTGCCGCCGCTGCTGGTGGTGAAGCCGAAGCTGCTGAAGAGCAAACCGAATTCGACGTGATCCTCAAGGCCGCCGGCGACAAGAAGATCAATGTCATTAAGGAAGTCCGTGCCATCCTCGGCCTGGGCCTGAAGGAAGCCAAGGACCTCGTCGAAGGCGCCCCGAAGCCCCTCAAGGAAGCGGCCAGCAAGGAAGAAGCCGAAGACATCAAGAAGAAGCTCGAAGCTGCTGGCGCCCAAGTCGAAATCAAGTAACGCCAATCGACGTTCTAGCGTTCCAGTTTATTTTCCAGGTAGCCAGGCGGCCCGCTCAAGTCGAGCCGTCTGGCCTACCTGTCTTCATTTGTTCTTACGACCAGAAGCTGGCCTCCAGCTTCACCCGACTCAAAGCCAACGCCTGGCCGAGCTTGCGCAGACTCGGCCACGCTCTGGCCTTAGTGGGGCCGTCCATCCTCCACACCTCCTAACGCATCGCCATGTCCGACCGCATCAACTTCGGGAAACTGAAAGAGGTCATCTCCCCGCCGAATCTGATCCAAATTCAGGCCAACTCGTTCAAGGAGTTCCTGCAGGCAGAATTGCCTGTTACCCAACGCGACCACCTTGGCCTGGAAGCGGTATTGCGGGAAGTTTTCCCCATTGAGAGCTACGATGGCCGTTGCAGCCTCGAGTACGTCTCCTACAACGTCACCCCGCCGAAGATGACGGAAATGGAGGCCATCCGCGAGGGTGTCAGCTTCTCCACCTCTCTTTACGTCAAGCTGCGTCTGCGCGAAGAAGACGCCATCAAGGACGAAGAAATTTACATGGGCGAGCTGCCCATGATCACGGAGCGCGGCTCCTTCATCATTAACGGCGCCGAGCGCGTGATCGTGTCTCAGCTGCACCGCTCGCCCGGCATCGCCTTCGAAGTGGCGCCGCACACCAGCGGCAAGAGCCTGCACAGCTTCCGCATCATTCCCGACCGCGGCACCTGGCTCGAAACGCAGTTCGACCAGAACGACCTGCTCTACGTCTACCTCGACCGCCGCCGCCGCCGCCGCAAGTTCCTCATCACGACGCTCCTGCGCGCGATGGGCTACGGCAGTGACTACGAGATCCTCAATTTCTTCTACGATATCGACGAGCTGAACGTCTCCGACGCCCTGGCGATGGAGAGCGTTTCCCGCCTCGTACTGGTGGAAGACCTGGTCGACGCCGAGAAGGGCGCCGTGCTCGCGCGTGCTTTCGAGCCGTTGACGAAGACGATCGTGCGCAGCATCGAAGCCGCCGGCATCCACACCGTACGCGTGATCGACACGACCATCGACGACGGCGCGATCATCCGCTGCCTCAAGAAGGACCCGACGCGTAACGAAGAGGAAGCCCTCAAGGATATTTACAAGCGCCTGCGTCCCGGCGAACCACCGACGACCGCCAATGCGCGTGCGCTGCTCAAGCGCCTGTTCATGGATCCCAAGCGCTACGACCTCGGTCGGGTGGGGCGCTACAAGATCAACCAGAAGCTCTCCCTGAGCACCGAACTCGACGTCCGCACGATCAACGTGGAAGACATCGTGGCCGCCACCAAGTATCTGGTGAAGCTCAAGAAGGGCGAAGGCGTCGTCGACGATATCGACCACTTGGGCAGCCGCCGCGTCCGCACCGTGGGCGAACTCCTGATGAACCAGTGCCGCATCGGCTTGGCCCGCACGGAGCGCACGGTGAAGGAGCGCATGACCCTTTACGATCAATCCGTCGATTCGATCACCCCGGGCAAGCTGATCAACCCGAAGGCCCTCAGCACGGTCATCCGCGATTTCTTTGCGCGCAGCCAGTTGAGCCAGTTCATGGACCAGATCAACCCGCTGGCGGAAGTGACGCACAAGCGCCGCCTCTCCGCGCTCGGGCCGGGCGGTCTGAATCGGGAGCGTGCCGGCTTTGAGGTGCGCGACGTGCACCCCTCGCACTACGGCCGTATCTGCCCGATCGAGACGCCGGAAGGCCCGAACATCGGTCTGATCAACAGCCTTTCCATTTACTCGCGCGTCAACGAGTTTGGCTTCATCGAGTCGCCCTACCGTCTGGTGAAAAACGGGGAGGTGACCGACGAAATCGTCTACCTCAACGCCGACCTGGAAGAGGGCAAGACCATCGCGCAGGCCAATGCCCGCGTCGAAGGCCGCCACTTCGTCGGCCGCGTGACCGCCCGCCGCGGGGACGATTTCCTCGAAGTCCAGCCGGAAGAAGTGGACCTGATGGACGTCTCGCCGAAGCAGGTGGTGTCCGTCGCCGCTGGCCTCATCCCGTTCCTCGAGCACGACGACGCCAACCGCGCGCTCATGGGGTCCAACATGCAGCGCCAGGGTGTGCCGCTCCTGCAGACGGAAGCTCCGCTCGTCGGCACTGGTATCGAAGACCGCGTGGCGCGCGACTCCAAGACGGTGACCGTGGCCGAGGCCCCGGGGATCGTCGCTTCCGTCGACGCCCGCCGCATCATCGTGACTCGCGACGGCCAGGAGCCGAAGCTGGGCAAGCGCCCGAAGAGCGACCCGAAGAACGGCATCTACGTTTACGAGCTGCGCAAGTTCCTCCGCTCCAACGCCGGCACGTGCTTCAACCAGAAGCCGCGTGTGCTGCGTGGCCAGGAGATCAAGGAAGGCGATCTGCTCGCCGACGGTGCGTCGACCGACAAGGGCGACCTCGCGATCGGCAAGAACGTGCTCGTGGCCTACATGCCGTGGAATGGTTACAACTTTGAGGACGCCATCCTGATTTCCGAGCGCCTGCTCGCGGACGACGTCTACACCTCGATCCACATCGAGGAGTTCGAAGTCACCGCCCGCGACACCAAACTCGGGCCGGAAGAAATCACGCGCGACATCCCCAATGTGGGTGAAGAAGCCCTCAAGAACCTCAGCCACGACGGTGTCATCCGCGTGGGTGCCGAGGTGAAGCCGGGCGACATCCTCGTGGGCAAGATTACGCCGAAGAGCGAAACGGAGCTGGCTCCGGAAGAAAAGCTCCTGCGCGCCATCTTTGGTGAAAAGGCCGCCGACGTGAAAGACACCTCGCTGCTCGTGCCCTCCGGTACCTACGGCATCGTGATGGACGTCAAGGTCTCCAGCCGCGTCGACGGTGAGCCCGAAAAGCTTTCCGCGTCCGATCGCCGCCGCCAGATCAAGAAGATCAACGAGGAATACCGCTCCCAGGGCGACAAGCTGCGTGAGAGCCTCACCGAGAGCCTGTCCAACATCCTGCTGGGTGAGAAGATCCCGCTGGATGTGGTGAACAGCGAAACCGGCGAGATCATCATCCCGGCCAACCGCAAGATCACCAAGACCCTGCTGCGCCGCCTCGCCGCCGTCTACAAGTCGATCGACATCGACCCGTCGCCGGTGCGCATCAAGATCATGGAGATCATCGAGAGCTTCAAGAGCAAGTTCGATGAGCTCGATGAGGAGCAGCAGCGCAAGATCGACCAGGTCGAGTCCGGCAATGACGTCGAATCCGGCACGATCAAGAACGTGAAGGTCTACGTCGCGACGAAGCGCAAGATCCAGGTCGGGGACAAGATGGCCGGTCGTCACGGTAACAAGGGCGTGGTCGCCCGCATCGTGCCGATCGAAGACATGCCCTACCTCGAGGACGGCACCTCGGTCGATATCTGCCTCAATCCGCTGGGCGTTCCGTCCCGGATGAACGTGGGGCAGGTGCTCGAGTGCCACTTGGGCTTTGCCTGTAAGCGCCTCGGCATCAAGATCGCCACGCCGGTGTTCGACGGTATCCCGGAAGAAAACATCAAGGAATACCTCCGTCAGGCCAACCTGCCCGAAACCGGTAAGAGCTATCTCATCGATGGCCGCACCGGTGACCGCCTCGACCAGGCGGTGGTGGTGGGCTACACCTACATGCTGAAGCTCAACCACTTGGTGGCCGACAAGATCCACGCCCGTGCGGTCGGCCCCTACAGCCTCATTACCCAGCAGCCGCTCGGGGGTAAGGCTCAATACGGTGGCCAGCGCTTCGGCGAGATGGAGGTGTGGGCCCTTGAAGCTTACGGCGCCGCCTACACGCTGCAGGAACTGCTCACCGTCAAGTCCGACGACGTGCAGGGCCGCACCAAGATTTACGAGCAATTGGTCAAGGGGGACAACAGCCTCCAAGCCGGCACGCCGCAATCCTTCAACGTCTTGATGAAGGAAATGCAGAGCCTGTGCCTCGACGTCCGCCTGGGTAACCAGGATCCGCTGGCTTCCGCTTTCGGAGCCTAAACTTAGCGCCTATCCGCACCCCTCCACGCAATGAGTTCCACGACCGACGAAATTCAGAATCGCGAAATTCGCGACCTTCTCGGCTTTGAGAAGGACCAGTCGTTCGACCAGGTCAGCATCAGCATCGCCTCTCCCGACACGATCCGCCAGTGGTCGCGCGGGGAGGTGAAGAACCCGGAAACGATCAACTACCGCACCTTCAAGCCCGAACCCGGTGGCCTTTTCTGCCAACGGATCTTCGGCCCGGTGCGGGACTACGAGTGCGCCTGCGGCAAGTACAAGCGGATCAAGTACAAGGGCGTGATCTGCGACCGCTGCGGCGTCGAAGTGACCATCAGCCGCGTCCGTCGCGAGCGCATGGGCCACATCGAGCTCGCCGTGCCTTGCTCCCACATCTGGTTCCTCAAGAGCATGCCGAGCCGCCTCGGCCTGCTGCTGGACCTGACCGCCCGTAACCTCGAGCGCGTGATCTATTACGAGAATTACATCGTGACGGATCCGGGCCGCACCCCCCTGGAAGAAAAGCAGCTGCTGAGCGAGCAGGACTACCAGGCTGCGCTCGACGAGTACGGCGAAGATGCCTTTGAGGCCGAAATGGGGGCCGGCGCGCTGCGCAAGATCCTCGAACACATGGATCTGCCGGCCGAGGTCGACGCCCTCTACGAGCAGATGGGCAACACCCGTTCCAAGCAGATCAAGAAGAAGCTCTCCAAGCGCCTCAAGGTGCTGCAGGGCTTCATCGAGTCCGAGAGCCGCCCCGAGTGGATGGTGCTCGAAGTGTTGCCCGTGATCCCGCCGGACCTGCGCCCGCTCGTCCCGCTGGAAGGCGGCCGCTTTGCCACCTCCGACCTCAACGACCTTTACCGCCGCGTCATCAACCGCAACAACCGGCTCAAGAACCTGTTGATGCTCAAGACGCCGGACGTGATCATCCACAACGAAAAGCGCATGCTCCAGGAATCCGTGGACGCGCTCTTCGACAATGGACGCCACGGCCGCGCGGTGACCGGTGCCGGCAATCGCCCCCTCAAGTCCCTCAGCGATATGCTCAAGGGCAAGCAGGGCCGCTTCCGTCAAAACCTGCTCGGTAAGCGCGTGGACTACTCCGGCCGTTCCGTGATCGTGATCGGCCCGGACCTGAAGCTCCACCAATGCGGTCTGCCCAAGAAGATGGCGCTCGTGCTCTTCGAGCCGTTCATCATCCGCCGCCTCAAGGAGCTGGGCTTTGTCCACACCGTGCGTGGCGCGCGCAAGATGATCGAAAAGCGCAGCCCCGAAGTCTGGGACATTCTGGAAGAGGTGACCAAGGGCCACCCGGTGATGCTCAACCGCGCGCCGACGCTCCACCGTCTTTCCATCCAGGCCTTCGAGCCCACGCTGATCGAGGGTGACGCCATCCGTCTGCACCCGCTCGTCTGCTCGCCCTACAATGCGGACTTCGACGGCGACCAGATGGCCGTGCACGTGCCGCTCTCGCTCGAGGCCATCCTCGAGGCGAAGCTGCTCATGCTCTCGACCAACAACATTTTCTCGCCCTCCAGCGGTGATCCGATCCTCACGCCTTCGCAGGACGTGGTGCTCGGTTCCTACTACCTGACGCTGGAACCGCGCTTCGAGCCGGAAGACGAGAGCAAGGTGCCGCTCTTCTCCGACGCCACCGAAGTGATGCTGGCCGAAGCCGACGGCGTGATCTTCAAGCACGACTGGATCCGCCTGAAGAACCCGGACTACGGTGACGACACCGTGCACGGCAAGAAGGACAAGAAAGTCATTCTCACCACGCCGGGCCGGGTGCTCTTCAGCACCATCTGGCCGAAGATCCTCGGTTTCATCAACTTCCCGGTGCCGAAGAAAAAGCTCGGTAAGCTGATCAACGACACCTATCAGCACGCTGGCCGCGAAGAGTCGATCCACCTGCTGGATCGCCTCAAGGAACTCGGTTTCCGCGTCGCCACCATCGCCGGTATCTCCATCGGTATGGAAGACATGATCATCCCGCCGGAAAAGCCGGACATCGTGAAGCGGGCGCGTGAGCGCATCGGTGAGGTGTCCGAGCAGTACCGCCGCGGTATCATCACCGGCGGTGAGCGCTACAACAAGGTGATCGACATCTGGACCGGTGCGACCGACGAAATCGCCAAGGCGGTGTTCACCCACCTCGACCGGAACAACGGCAAGAAGGAAGTGAACCCGGTGTTCCTGATGATGGATTCCGGTGCCCGCGGTAACAAGCAGCAGGTCCGCCAGCTGTGTGGTACCCGTGGTTTGATGGCCAAGCCCTCCGGTGAAATCATCGAACGCCCGATCCTGTCGTCCTTCCGCGAAGGCCTGTCCGTGCTCGAGTACTTCATCTCGACTCACGGCGCCCGTAAGGGTCTGGCCGACACCGCGCTGAAGACGGCCGACGCCGGTTATCTGACCCGTAAGCTTTGCGACGTGGCGATGGATATCATCATCACCGACGAAGACGACGGCAACCGTGACGGCATCTGGAAGCACGCCATCTACGAGGGTGACGACGAGATCGTGCCGCTGCGCGACCGCATCATCGGCCGCTTCTCCAGTAACGACATTCCCAACCCGGTCGATCCAGACGAAATGCTCGTCAAGAACGGCGACATGATCACCGAGCCCATTGCCCGCCGCATCGAAGAGATGGGCATCGAGCGCGTGAAGATCATGTCCCCGCTGACGCACTCCCGCAAGAATCGCCTGCCCGCCAAGGCCTACGGCATCAACCCGGCGACCAACGCCCTGGTTGAGATCGGCACCGCGGTCGGCATCATTGCGGCGCAGTCCATCGGTGAGCCGGGCACGCAGCTGACGATGCGCACCTTCCACATCGGCGGTATCGCCTCCGCCCTTTCGCAATCGGCCGAGATCCGGGTGCGCCACAACGGTACCGTCCGCTTCTCCGGCCTGCGCCTGGTGGAAGTGAACAACGGCGCCGCCCTGGTCGTGCTCAACAAGACCGGTCAGGTCACGATCGTGGACGACAAGGACCGCGAGCTGGAAAGCTACAACATTCCGGCCGGCGCTGTGCTCGGCGTGACCGATGGGGCCAAGATCGAAAGCGGCGCCACCCTCGTGCAGTGGGACCCGTTCAACGTGCCGATTCTTTCCGAAAAGGAAGGCACCGTGCGCTTCCGCGACATGATCCCGGGCGTGACGGTGAAGCGCGACGTCGACCCGTCCTCCGGCCGTATCGCCACCATGGTGGTGGAACACCGCGAAGATTTGAACCCGCAGGTCGAAGTGATCGACGCCAAGGGCAAGCTGCTCGCCACCTACGCCATCCCGACCGGTGCCACCGTGTCGGTGAACGAAGGCGACGAGATTGCTGCCGGTTCGTTGCTCGCCAAGACCCCGCGTCAGGCGTCCAAGACGCAGGACATTACCGGTGGTCTCCCGCGTGTGGCCGAGCTCTTCGAAGCTCGCCGCCCGAAGGAAGCCGCGGAAATGGCCAAGATCGACGGTGTCGTCTCCATGGGCGGCAGCGTGCGCGGCAAGAAGCGCCTGATCGTGACCGACCAGGATACCGCTCAGGAAGAGGAACACCTCATCCCGCACGGCAAGCACATCATCGTGCAGCCGGGAGACGTGGTGCGTAAGGGCCAGCACCTGACCGAAGGTGCTGCCGACCCGCACGAAATCCTCGACATCCTCGGGCCTTCCGCCGTGCAGGAATACATCCTCAGCGAGATCCAGAAGGTCTACCGCATGCAGGGTGTGACCATTAACGACAAGCACATCGAGCTGATCATCAGCCAGATGCTGCGCAAGGTCCGTATCACCGAACCGGGTGACGGCGACTTCTTCTGGGGTGAGCAAATCGATCGGGAGCAGTTCCTGAACGAAAACACCCGCCTCGAAGAAGCCGGTGGTCAACCCGCCGAAGGTGAGCCGATCATGCTCGGGATCACCAAGGCCTCGGTGGAGACGGAATCCTTCATCTCCGCCGCGTCCTTCCAGGAAACCACGCGCGTGCTGACCGAAGCCGCCACGCTCGGCAAGATCGACAAGCTCGAAGGTTTCAAGGAAAACGTGATCATGGGTCACCTCATCCCGGCCGGCACCGGCCTGCCGCGTTACCGTCGCCTGAAGATCAATACGATCGGGGCGGCGCTCGACGCCGAAGCCGAAGATGTGGGTTAACCCCCGCCTCTTCGTTTATTAGACGGCTTTATTCGGCCGCTCCCGGCGCACCTCGCGGCGGGAGCGGTTTTCTTTCCGAAAAAGCTTGCCCTTGCCCAAAAAAGTACTTGCTGAGCACCGTGAGTACTGTAGTTTTACCGCTTTTCCCTTTAACCACCCTTTAGGTAACACATGCCCACCATTAACCAACTCGTCCGCAAGCCGCGCGTCTTGCAGAAGGAGAAGAGCAAGAGCCCGGCTTTGAAGTCTTGCCCCTTCCGCCGTGGCGTCTGCACCCAGGTGATGACCCGCACCCCGAAGAAGCCGAACTCCGCTATCCGCAAGGTGGCCAAGGTTCGCCTCACCTCCGGCTATGAAGTCATCGCCTACATCCCTGACGAAGGTCACAGCCTGCAGGAGCACAGTGTCGTGTTGGTGCGCGGTGGCCGTGTCAAGGACCTGCCGGGTGTGCGCTATCACATTGTCCGCGGCACCCTCGACTGCACGGGTGTCGACAGCCGTCGCCGCAGTCGCTCCAAGTACGGCGTGAAGCGTCCGAAGGCTGCCAAGAAATAAACATCCCTTTAGAGGAACTACCCGAACGAACTCATGTCACGTCGACGCCGCGCCGAAAAACGCGAAATTACTCCTGACCCGCGCTATAACAGCCCGCTGGTCAGCCAACTGATCAACGTCACCATGCTCGACGGCAAAAAGTCCGTCGCGCTGAAGATTGTTTATGGCGCTTTCGAACGCGTCAGCGAAGAGCTCCAGAAGGGTGACCCGGTCGACCTCATGCTGGGCGCGCTGGAGAATATCCGCCCCAAGCTCGAGGTGAAGAGCCGCCGCGTCGGCGGTGCAACCTACCAGGTGCCGCTCGAAATTTCGTTTGAGCGCCAGACGAGCCTCGCCCTGCGCTGGCTCATTAGCGCCGCCCGCGCCCGCCGCGGTCCCATGCGCGAAAACCTCGCCGCTGAAATTATCGACGCCTACAACAATACCGGGACGGTAGTGAAGAAGAAGGACGATACGCACAAGATGGCTCAGGCCAATCGCGCGTTCGCCCACCTGCGCTGGTAGTCCGTTGACAAGCCGCCGCGTTTTCTTCCTGTTCACCCGCCTGAACTAGCCAGGAACCATGTCCGTCACGATCGACACCAAAAACCTTTCGCCTGCCAACGCCAAGGAGCGCAAGAACCCTCTCGAGTTCCAGCGCAACTTCGGCATTGCCGCGCACATTGACGCCGGTAAGACCACCACGACCGAGCGTATTCTTTATTACTCCGGCAAGATCCACAAGATCGGGGAAGTGCACGAAGGTGCCGCCACGACGGACTGGATGAGCCAGGAAAAGGAACGCGGTATCACCATTACCGCCGCCGCCATTACCACCGAGTGGAAGACCACCGACGGTCCCTTCGCTGGTATCGCGCACCGCCTCAATATTATCGACACCCCCGGCCACGTGGACTTCACCGCTGAGGTGGAGCGCTCGCTGAAGGTGCTCGACGGTGCGGTCGGCGTGTTCTGCGCTGTCGGTCACGTGCAGCCCCAGTCCGAAACGGTCTGGCGCCAGATGAACAAGTACAACGTGCCCCGCGTGGCGTTCGTCAACAAGATGGACCGCACGGGCGCCGACTTCTTCGGCTGCATCGAGTCCATGCGCGAAAAGCTCAAGGCCAACGCGCACCCGCTTTACCTGCCCATCGGCAAGGAAGAAAACCTCAAGGGCCTGATCGACCTCGTCTACATGAAGGCGATCACGTACGACGAATCCGACAAGTGGGGTTCGAAGCTCTTTGTGGACGAAATCCCCGCCGAATACAAGGAACAGGCCGACGAATACCGTCAGATCCTCGTCGAGGAAATCGCTTCTCACGACGACGACCTGATGGAGAAGTTCCTCAACGACGAGGAAATCACGGTCGACGAGCTGCGTGCCGGCATTCGTAAGGCCACCCTCTCGCTCGAATTCACGGGCGTGATCCCGGGGTCCGCCTTCAAGAACAAGGGCGTGCAAAAGCTGCTCGACGCGGTGATCGATTACCTGCCCAGCCCGCTGGACATCCCGCCGCAAAAGGCCCACCACATCGACGACGAAGACACCATCGTGGAGGTCGCTCCCGATGACGCCGCTCCGCTCGCCGGCTTGGCCTTCAAGCTGTGGACCGACCCGTTCGTGGGCAAGCTGGTCTTCTTCCGTATTTATCAAGGCACCCTGCGCAAGGGCACCGCGATCATCAATCAGCGCACGGGCAAGACCGAACGCGTCTCCCGCCTGATGATGTTGCACGCCGACCGTCGTGAGGACATCGACGTCGCCTACTCGGGTGACATCGTGGCCATCATCGGCGCCAAGGAAGTGCGCACCGGCGATACGCTTTGCGACAAGGGCATGGAGCTGACGCTCGAGCCGCCGACGTTCCCGGAACCGGTGATCAACATGTCCGTGGAGCCCGCCTCCAAGGCCGACCAGGAAAAGCTCTCGCTGGCCCTGCAAAGCCTCTCCGACGAAGACCCGACTTTCCGCGTCTCCTCCAACGAGGAAACTGGTCAGACGATCATCGCCGGTATGGGTGAGCTTCACCTCGAGATCATCAAGGACCGCCTCCTGCGCGAGTTCAAGGTGGACGCCGCCGTGGGCAAGCCGCAGATCTCCTACCGCGAATCCATCTCGCTCGCCGCCGACGGCGTGGGCAAGTTCGTCCGTCAGTCCGGTGGTCGTGGTCAGTATGGTCACGCCGAGATCAAGATCGAGCCGAACGAAAAGGGTAAGGGTTACGAATTCTCCAACGAAATCGTTGGCGGCGTGATCCCGCGGGAATTCATCCGCCCGACGGAAGACGGCATCAAGGAAGCCATGAACAATGGCACCGTGGCCGGCTACCCGGTCATCGATTGCAAGGTGCGCCTCGTCTTCGGTTCCTTCCACGAGGTGGACTCCAACGAAATGGCCTTCCGCATGGCCGGTATCTTTGCCTTCCGCGATGCGATGGCCAAAGCCCAGCCGCAGCTGCTCGAGCCGCTGATGAAGGTGGAAGTCGAGACCCCGGAAGAGTTCCAGGGCGACGTGGTGGGCGACCTCAACCGCCGCCGCGGCGTGATCCAGGGCATGGACAGCAAGGGCGGCATCGCCAAGATCAACGCCTTCGTCCCGCTCGAAAGCATGTTCGGCTATTCCACCGACGTGCGCTCCCTCTCCAAGGGCCGCGCCAGTTACTCGATGGAGTTCAGCCACTACGAAGCCGTTCCGGGCAACCTGGTGCAGGAGATCGTCAAGACCGCCTCCCGCGCTCCGGCCCGCACCTAATACACTTACACCGTTAATCTTTAGCAGAATTACCTCCCATGGCTGGTCCCCGCATTCGCATCAAGCTGCAAGGCTACGACTACCGCATTATTGACCAAAGCGCGTCCGACATCGTCGACACGGCCAAGCGCTCCGGCGCCCGTGTCGCCGGCCCGGTGCCGCTGCCGACCCGTATCGAGCGCGTGTCGCTGAACCGTTCCGTGCACGTGGACAAGAAGTCGGCCGAGCAGTTTGAGCAACGCACCCACAAGCGCCTGATCGACATCGTCGAGCCGACCGCGCAGACGGTGGACGAGCTCAAGAAGCTCAATCTCCCCGCCGGCGTCGACATCTCGATCAACGTCTAAGGGATCGCACAGAGGTCACCCTTTCGCCCCGGCCCAAACGCCGGGGCTTTTTTTGTCCTCAAATGGCTCAGCAGGGTAGGGGAGCGAAAAAGTGTGTGGATCCGCGATTTTAGCCGAATCAGGCGTTGACAGGCACCGTTGGTACCTGCACTCTCCACCCTTTCGCTTTCAATAGTTGATCGGAAAGCCGGCGGCTCACACCCCGGAACTCCTTGCAACCGAAAGCTTAAAACCCTTTCCACGCTGGGTAGCTCCCAGCTTCACAGCTCTATTTTCTTTTTTAAACCTCTAATGCAGGGTTTTTCATTGTCTGTTCACGCAGGCCCCTGCCGCTTAGATCATGAATCAACTAATCGGTAAAAAGATCGGGATGACCCAGGTCTATACGGACGACAACGTGCTCGTGCCGGTGACCGTCATTGAGGCTGGGCCTTGCCCGATCGTGCAAATCAAGACGCCCGAGACGGATGGCTATCACGCTGTCCAGATCGGCTACGGCGCCAAAAAGGAGAAGAATACCTCCAAGTCCATGCAAGGCCACTTCAAGAAGGCCGGCGTGGAGCAGCAGCGTATCCTCCGCGAGATCCGTCTCGAAGATGCCGCCGAAGCCGAATTGGGCCAAGCGCTGACCGTCGAGATCTTCCAGGACCTGGAAAAGGTCGACGTGATCGCCAATACGAAGGGCCGCGGCTTCTCCGGTGTGGTGAAGCGCTGGAACTTCCACGGCGGTCCTGCCTCGCACGGCTCCATGTTCCACCGCCGCGGTGGTTCCTATGGTATGTGCCAGTGGCCCGGTGAAATCCAGAAGGGCAAAAAGATGCCCGGCCACTACGGCACCGAGCAGCGCACCGTGCAAAACCTCAAGGTCGTCAAGGTGCTCGCCGACAAGAACCTCATCCTCGTCAAGGGCAGTGTGCCCGGCGCGAACGGCACGACCGTGATCGTCCGCCAGGCCATCAAGCAACGTAAGTCCGCCTAGCCTGTTGGGAGACCCTACCGATGAAACTCAAGCTTTATACCGCTGACGGCGCTTCCTCCTCCGAGAAGGAGTATGCCATCCCCTCTTACGAGGGTGACAAGGGTGTGCAGGCGCTGAAACAAGTGATTTTGGCCTATCAGGCCAATCGCCGCCAGGGCACCGTTTCCACCAAGACCGTGACCACCGTGCACGGCACCGGCAAGAAGCCGTTCCGCCAAAAGGGCACCGGCCGCGCCCGCCAGGGCTCGATGGTCCGCCCGCAGCACTACCACGGCGCCATTGCGCACGGCCCGCAGCCGCGCGACTGGAGCCAGAAGGTCAACCGCAAGATGAAGCGCCTCGCGCTGGCCCGTGCTCTCTTCGAGCGCGCCAAGGACGGCGAAGTCGCGGTGATCGAAAAGTGGGAAGTGACGGAGCGCAAGACGAAGCTCTTCAACGCCATTCTCCAGAACATCGCTCCGGCCGGCCGCGTGCTTGTGCTCGACGATTCCTGGTCTCACCAGAACATCCTTGCCGCCCGCAACCTCGCCCGTGTGGAGGTGACCGAGGCAGGCGATGTCAATGCCCTCGACCTGTGCGACTACGATCGCGTCGTGGTGAGCGAGAAGGGCATCGAAAAGCTCCTCAGCCGTCTGAATGGAGGTAATGCGTAATGGCCCACGCCGCTAATATTCTTATTGAGCCGCTCCTGACCGAAAAGGCGACGGAAGCGCAAAGCAACCTGAACCAGTACACCTTCAAGGTCATGCCCCACGCCAATGCAACGGCGATCAAGCAGGCCATCGAAGAGCAGTTCGAGGTGAAGGTCGAGGCGGTGCAAACCGTCAACGTGAAGCCCAAGTTCAAGATGAACCGGATGCGCCGTGGTGTGATCGCCCGCCGCACCCCCTACAAGAAGGCCATCGTGCGCCTGAAAGAGGGTCAAACCATCGAACTCGTCTAATCGAGAAGGAGCGACACATCATGCCCATCGTCACGAAACGTCCTCTTACCCCCTCGCAGCGCTACCGCGTGGTCAACCGGTCGCCGGAGCTCTCCAAGGAGCGCCCCGTCCGCAGCCTCGTCGAGCGCAAGACCAAGACCGGCGGTCGCAATGCCTACGGGCGCATGACCAGCCGTCGTCGCGGGGGCGGTCACAAGCAACTTTATCGCCGTATCGACTTCAAGCGCGAACGCATCGACCAACCGGCCGAAGTCGTGCGCTTTGAATACGACCCGAATCGCAGCGCCCATATCGCGCTGGTGAAATACCAAGACGGCGAACTCCGCTATATCCTCGCGCCGAATGGCCTGAAGGCAGGCGACACGATCGTCAACGCTTCCGAATCGGCCGAGTTCAAGCCCGGTAACAGCATGCCGCTCGCGAGCATCCCGCCGGCCACCCGCGTGCACGCCATCGAGCTGCAGCCGCGGACGAAGGCCAGCATGGTTCGCTCCGCCGGCGCCGCCGCCACCCTCGTCTCGATCGAGAAGGGCATGGCGACCCTGCGCATGCCGTCCGGCGAAGTCCGCATGGTCAACGCCGAATGCCGCGCCACCATCGGTGAAGTGGGTAACAGCACCCACGGCAACGAAAAGATGGGCAAGGCCGGCCGCAATCGCTGGAAGGGCCGTCGCCCCCGCGTCCGCGGTGTCGCGATGAACCCGATCGACCACCCCATGGGCGGTGGTCAGGGCAAGACCTCCGGCGGTGGCCACCCGGTCAGCCCGTGGGGCCAGCTCTCCAAGGGCTTCCCGACGCGCAAGCGCAGCAAGACCTCCAACAAGTATATCCTTGTCCGCCGCAACGGTCGCAAGGTTCGCCAAAAGTAATCCCGTTCTCCGTTACCAGAAATGTCACGTTCACTGAAAAAAGGTTTCTACGTTGACCCCGGTCTCTGGGACAAGGTGCTCGCCGCGCAGGACAAGGACGACAAGCGTCCCATCAAGACCTGGTCCCGCCGCTCGACGATCACCCCGGAGTTCGTCGGTCTGAATCTCGACGTGCACAACGGCAAGGGCTTCGTCCCGGTGCACGTTACCGAAAACATGGTTGGCCACAAGCTGGGTGAATTCTCGCCCACGCGCACCTTCAAGGGTCACCAGCCGCACTCCAAGAAGTAACTTTCGCCTCCTAGCAAGCCATGGAAGTTAAAGCATCCCAACAATACGCGCGTATCTCGCCCAAGAAGGCCCGGGATATCGCCCGCGTGATCCAGGGCCGGCCCGCCCAGGAGGCGATCGACCTGCTCGAGTTCATCCCGCGCAAGGGCGCCAAGCTCTACCAGGAAGTTCTGAAGAGCGCCGTCGCCAACGCGGAAAACAATTTCAACCTGAATTCCGACAATCTGGTGGTGCGCTCCGCCGTGGCCGATCCGGGCCCCGCGTTCCGTCGCTTCCGCGCCGGCGCTCGTGGTTCCGCCAAGCCGATCCGCAAGCCCACCAGCCACCTGAAAGTCATTCTGGCCGAGAAGGTCCACGCGCATGATCACGACCACGATCATGACCACGACCACGCTCACGCCCACTAAAACCCGCACGAACTATGGGACAAAAAGTTAATCCAATCGGTTTTCGTCTCGCCGTCCGTCGTGACTGGCAATCCCGCTGGTTCGCGCGGAAGCAGGACTTCGGCGCCAACCTCAACGAGGACTACCGCATTCGCTCGTTCCTCGAAGAGAAGTTCCGCTACGCCGCCGTGCCGCGCATCTTCATCGAGCGTGCCGGCCAACGCGTCCGCGTCAAGGTCTTCACCGCCCGCCCGGGCATGGTGATCGGCCGCAAGGGCCAGGAGCTGGAGAAGGTGAAGGAGCAACTCGCCAAGATGGTGGGGCGCGACATCATCCTCGACATTCAGGAAGTCAAGAAGCCCGACCTCGTCGCCCAGTTGGTGGCCGAGTCCGTGGCCCTGCAGCTTGAGCGTCGTATTTCCTTCCGCCGCGCGATGAAGAAGGCCGTGCAAAGCACGATGAGCCTCGGCGCCGACGGTATCCGCCTGCAAGTGTCCGGCCGCCTTGGTGGCGCCGACATCGCTCGCACGGAGACGACGCGTTCCGGCCGTGTGCCCCTGCACACCCTGCGCGCCAACATCGACTACGGCTTCGCAGAAGCGCGCACCGTTTACGGCATCATCGGCGTCAAGTGCTGGTTGTGCCTGCCTGACGGCGAAAAGCCGCTGAGCCTCTAAAACCCATCACTTTTAACGATCCAATTTTCTTCGCGCCATGCCTTTAATGCCGAAACGCACGAAGTACCGCAAGGTCCAGCGAGGTCGCAACCGTGGCCTCGCCAAGGGTGGTGACACCTTGGCCTTCGGTGAATACGGCATCCAGACGCTCGACCGCGGCCTCATTTCTGCCCAGCAGATCGAAGCCGCTCGTGTGGCCATCAACCGCTACCTCTCCCGTAAGGGCAAGGTCTGGATTCGCGTCTTCCCCCACCAACCGGTGACCAAAAAGCCGGCTGAAACCCGCCAAGGTAAGGGTAAGGGCGGTGTGGAATACTGGGCGGCCAACGTTCGCCCCGGTTTCATCCTCTTTGAGCTCTCGGGCGTTGCCCCGTCGCTCGCCCGCGAAGCCTTCCGCCTGGCTGACGGCAAGCTCCCGATGCGCTGCCGTTTCATCACCAAGGATGGCCAATAACCCGAACCGATTGTCCAACCATGGCGCTTGAAACCAAAGAACTTCGCGAACACCCCGTGGCCGAGCTCGAAAAGCAGCTGCGCGACCTGCAGGAGAAACTCCTGAAGGCCCGCCTCGACAAGCTGACCGGCCAACTGGAAAAAACCCACCTGCTAAAGGAGTACCGCCGCGATATCGCACGGTTGCTCACGGTGATCAACGAAAAGAACCGCCAGGCGGCAACCGCCCAGGCTTAACGAATTTATCGTAATGAGCGAGTCGGCCCAACGCAACAGCCGTAAAACCATTATCGGTCAAGTCACCTCCCGCTCTGGCGACAAGAGCATCAAGGTGACCTACGACTACAAGGTCCGCCACCCCCTTTACCAAAAGGAAGTGAAGCGGAAGACCGTGGTGCACGTCCACGACGAGAAGAACGAAGCTGGCGTGGGTGACCGCGTCCTGATCATGGAAACCCGCCCCCTGAGCAAGCTCAAGCGCTTCCGGGTGGTGGAGGTGGTCCAGAAGGCCCCCGTCATCGGATAACCCTGACCTGAAAGGAGACGAGATCCCATGATTCAGATGGAAACAACGGTCGATGTCGCCGATAATACCGGCGCCAAGAAGGCCAAAATGATCCGCCGCCTCGGCCAGCCCACCCGCACCGCTTCCGTTGGTGACGAGGTCATCGTGCACATCCGTGATTCTTCGCCGGATGCCGCGGTGAAAAAGGGCGCCGTGCACCGTGCCGTGATCGTGCGCACCCGCTACCCGATCCGCCGCGCGGACGGCAGCTACCTGCGCTTCGACAGCAACGCGGTCGTCCTGATCAACGCCGACGGCGCCCCGCGTGGCAACCGTGTCTACGGCCCGATCGCTCGTGAACTGCGCCAAAAGCGCTACATGAAAATCATCAGCCTGGCCCCGGAGGTCCTCTAAGATGAGCAAGATCAAAGCAGGTGACGAAGTCGTCGTGATCGCTGGGAACGAACGTGGCACCCGTGCCAAGGTTCTCCAGGTGATCTCCAGCAAAGACCGCGTGCTGCTCGAAGGCGTGAACAAGCGCAAGCACCACGAAAAACCGCGCTCCGAAAGCGAGCCCGGCGGGATCATCGAGCGCGAGGCGCCGATCCACCTCTCCAACGTGATGCTGGCCAGCCGCTACGACAGCAAGGTCGCCAACAAGTAAATTTTTACCTTAACCGTTTTCTCAGGTCCACAGCCGCCGGTCGGTATCGGCGGCAGGAAACCGGGAAAACCCAAGCAAGATGCCAAAACCGTTTTTGCAAGAACACTTCGAAAAGGTCGTCGCTCCTGAACTCCAGAAGGACTTCAACCTCGAGAATGTGCACCTCATCCCCCGCGTGAGCAAGATTGTGCTCAACACGGGCTTCAACGCGACCCTCGACAAGGGCCAGATTGAGGAAACCGTGCGCGACCTGAGTTCCATCGCCGGCCAAAAGGCCGTGGTGACCAAGGCCCGCAAGAGTATTTCCAACTTCAAGCTCCGCGAAGGCATGCCCATTGGCGCCAAGGTGACCCTGCGGGGCGCCGCCATGTGGCACTTCCTCTACAAGACCCTCGCGGTCGCCCTGCCCGCCATCCGCGACTTCCGCGGTGTGAACGAAAAGTTCGATGGCGCCGGCAACTACACGCTGGGCATCAGCGATATCACCATTTTTCCAGAAATCTCCCAGGACGGCTCCAAGCGCCAGATGGGCCTGGATATCTGCATCGTGACGACGGCTGAGTCCGACGATTTGGGCCGCGAGCTGCTCCGCAAGCTCGGCATGCCCTTCCGTAAGCGCACGACCTCGCAAGAACCCGCAGCCGCCAACGCCTAACCACGCACGATACCATGGCCAAAAAGGGAATGATTGAACGCAACAAGAAGCGCATCCGCCTGGTGGAAAAGCATGCCGCCAAGCGTGCGGAGCTGAAGCGCATCATTGCAGATCCGGAATCCTCGGACGAAGAGTTTTACGCCGCTCAGCGCAAGCTGGCCAAGCTGCCGCGTAACTCCAGCAAGATTCGTGTGCGCAACCGCTGCAGCATCACCGGGCGCCCGCGCGCCTACCTGCGTAAATACGGTGTCAGCCGGATTACCTTCCGCGAACTCGCTTCGCAAGGTAAGATCCCGGGCGTGACCAAGTCGTCCTGGTAACTCCAGGCTGACCGCAACCCAAGACCGCGAGAGCAATGTCCGACACGATCAGCGACTTTCTCACAATTATCCGTAACGCCTACCGTTCTGGTAAGGATACCTGCTCGGGGCGTTACTCCAAGATGCACCTGGCGATCGCCCAAATCCTCAAGGACGAGGGCTACATCCGCGACTTCGCGGAGGGCGCCGACGACAACGGCCACAAGGCCCTGGTGCTCACCCTCAAGTATGTGGACGATCAACCGGCCCTGACAGGCATCCGCCGCGTCAGCACCCCCGGTCGCCGCATGTATTTCCAATCCCGCGACATCCCCCGTACCCTCGGTGGCCTCGGCCTCGGTATCCTCACGACCTCCAAGGGCGTGCTCAAGGATCGCGATGCCCGCCGCCAGAACATTGGCGGGGAGATGATCTGCTCAGTTTGGTAAACCCTCTACTGACCGGAGACAAAAGACATGAGTCGTATTGGTAAACTCCCCGTCGTCCTCCCTTCGAAGGTGAAGGCCGAAGTGAACAACGGCACGGTCAAGATCGAGGGCCCCAAAGGGAAACTCGAAAAGACTTTCGACCCGAAGGCGGTGACGATCAAGCTCGAGGACAACCAGATCCTCGTCGAGCCCGTCAACACCCGTAACATCTTCAGCCGCTCGATGCACGGCACTGCCCGCAGTGTGATCAACGGTATGGTCCACGGCGTCGTCGATGGCTACGAAAAGAACCTTACCATCAGTGGGGTGGGCTTCAAGGCCACGCTCAACGGCAAGATCCTGGAGCTCAACCTCGGTTACAGCCACGATATCAAGCACCCGGTGCCGGACGGCCTGACGGTGACCGTGGCCGAAAACACCAAGGTGAAGGTCCAGGGCATCGACAAGCAGCTGGTCGGCGAATTCGCCGCCCAGGTGAAGCGCTTCTACCCGGTTGAGCCTTACAAGGGCAAGGGCGTGATGATCGATGGCGAACACGTCATCCGTAAGGAAGGCAAGAAGGCCGGCTAATGCGGCCTGCCGCGTAACCCCTCAACCGAGCGTACACGCACGATGAAAGCTTTAGAACGCAAGAAAATGCTCCGCCAGAAGCGAGTCTGGCGCATCCGCAAGAAGGTGACCGGCACGGCCGAACGTCCCCGCCTCTGCGTGAATTTTTCCAACAAGCACATCTACGCCCAGGCGATCAACGACGAGGCGGGCACCACTGTAGTGGGTCTGTCCACGATGTCGAAGGGCCTGGACGAGAAGCTGAACGCCAACACCACCAGCGCCAAGACCCTTGGTGCCAAGTTCGGTGAAGCGCTCAAGAACGCCAACGTGCAGGCGGTCGTGTTCGACCGTCACGGTCGTCCGTATCACGGTCGGGTGAAGGAATTCGCCGACGCGGTGCGTGAGTCCGGCATCCAATTCTAGCCCACCCTCGAGACATGAGCGAAGAATCCAATCAACAACAGCAACCTGCTTCGCCGATCCGTGCGCCGCAGGCGCCGCAGGCGCCTCAGCAGCCGGCTGAAGGCGATATCGTGGCATCGCGCCCGACGCGCGAGCGCACGAGTGCCGTGGTGGGCAAGATCGACCGTCCTCTCGAGGAAAATGCCGGTGGCCGTGGTGGCCGCGGTGGTCGTGGTCGTGGCCCTGGTGGCCGTGGCCCCGGTGGTCGCGGTCCTGGCGGCGGTCGTGGCCCGGGAGGCCGTGGTCGCGGAGGCCCTGGCGGTCGCGGTCGTGGTGACCGTGGTCAACCTCAGCAACAGCAAGAGGAAGATACCCTTTTCGAAAAAGTCGTGCACATCAACCGCTGCGCCAAGGTCGTGGCGGGTGGCCGCCGCTTCAGCTTCTCCGCTCTCGTAGTGGTGGGCGACCAGGACGGCAGCATCGGTGTCGGCTACGGCAAGGCCAAGGAAGTGCCCGAATGCATCCGCAAGGGCACGGAGCGCGCCAAGAAGAACATGCGCCCGGTGGCCCGCAAAAACAACACCATCCCGCACCAGGTGCTCGGCGAGCACGACGGCGGCAAGGTCCTCCTCAAGCCGGCGGTGCCGGGCACGGGGGTGATCGCTGGCGGCGGCGTGCGCGCGGTGCTCGAAGCTGCGGGCGTGAAGGACGTGCTGACCAAGAGCCTCGGTTCCAACAACCCGGCGGCCATGGTGCACGCGACGCTCGACGCGCTGAAGCAACTGCGCAGCCCGGAAGCGATCCGCGAGCTGCTCAAGGCCGAGTAACTCCGAGCCAGAACCTCCAACCCATTCAATTTAGTCATGCGACTGCATAATTTGCCCAAGAGTGGCGGCTTCCGTAAGCGCAAGCGCGTGGGCCGTGGTGAAGGTAACGGCCTGGGTAAGACCTCCGGCCGCGGTCAGAAGGGCCAACGCGCCCGTTCCGGCCACAGCCTGCGCCCCGGTTTCGAATCCGGTCACGTGCCCCTCTATCGTAAGCTGCCGAAGCGCGGTTTCTCCAACTACCGCTTCACGACCCGCTACGCCGTGGTCAATGTCACCGACCTCGCTCGCGTGGAAGGCGATGTGGCCGACCGCGAAGCCATGGTCAAGGCCGGCCTCGTCCGCCGCAGCGCCGAGCTCATCAAGGTGCTCGGCGACGGCGATCTCGACCGCGCCCTGACGGTGAAGGCAGACAAGTTTTCGGCCAGCGCCCGCGCCAAGATCGAACAGGCCGGTGGCAAGGTCGAACTGACCTCGCCTGAAGCTGCCGAGCAAGCATCTGACAGCGACAACGCGGCGGAGTAACCCTCCGCCGTTTGTTTTCCGAAGGGCATTGCGCCTTTCGGCCTTGCTAGATCTTCCGGAATATTCTGTCGTGCCTAGGTTCCATGTTATCGGCCTTCGTCAATAGCTTCAAAATCCCCGAACTGCGGGAAAAGATTTACGTCACGCTGTTCCTGCTCTTCATCGCGCGGGTCGGTGCCAACATCCCTCTGCCGGGCGTGGACCCCACGCCGCTGCAGAACTTCTTTGCGGATCAGGCACAATCGGGCGGATCTTCCCTCGTCGGGCTCTACAATATGTTTACCGGGGGCGCGCTGCTCAAAGGCGCGATCTTTGCCCTCGGTATCATGCCGTACATCAGCGCCTCGATTATCTTCCAGTTGCTGGCTGCGGTCTGGCCTTCATTGGCCCGCCTGCAGCAAGAAGGGGAGACGGGGCGCCAGAAGCTGACGCAGTACACGCGCTACGCCACGCTGATCATCTGTCTGGTGCAGGGTGTGTTGCTGATTGGCACGCTGCTCAACCCGGGCCAGTTGTTCAACAACTACTCGGTCGCGGAATACGGCCCGATCGTGATCATGCAGCCCACCTGGGCATTCGTGCTCACGTCGACGATCTTCCTCACGGCCGGCGTGATGTTGCTGATGTGGATCGGCGAGCAGATTACCCAGCGCGGCATCGGCAACGGTGTTTCGCTGCTGATCACCGTCGGTATCTTGTCCGATTTGCCCGGCGCCGTGATCCAGACGGCCAAGCTCTTCACCGCTCCGGTCGGTGAGCAGGCGCGCCTGGGGATCTTCCATGCGGTAGCGATGATTGCCCTGTTGATCGGGGTGACCGTCGGTGTCGTGGCCATCACCCAGGCATTGCGCCGGATTCCGATCCAGTACGCGCGCCGCCAGGTCGGCCGCAAGGTCTTCGGAGGCCAGAGCAGCTACCTGCCGCTCAAGATCAACTACTCGGGCGTGATGCCGATCATCTTCGCCTCTGCGATTGTGATGTTTGGCCTCAACATCTTCCAGCGCGCCGGTGCGTTCTTCATGAATCGCGTCGAGTGGCTGGGCGAGGGGCTGAGTATGATCGGCAACTGGTTCAACCCGCAGCAGGCCGGCTATTACATCATCTTCGGCACCATGATCTTTGCCTTCAGCTTCCTGTGGGTCTCGATGATGTTCAAGCCGGTGCAGATCGCGGATGACCTGAAGCGCTACGGCGGTTATATCCCGGGCGTGCGTCCGGGAGACAACACGGCCAAGTATCTCGACTTCGTCATGACCCGCCTGACTTTGGCCGGTGCCGTGTTCCTGGTCGCGATCGCGCTCTTCCCCAATTTCGTCAGCCATTCGCTGAACATTCCCTATAACGCCGCGCAGTTCTTCGGCGGCACCGGCTTGCTGATTATCGTCGGTGTGCTGCTCGACTTCCTGCGCCAGGTGGAAACCTACCTGTTGCAACGCCACTACGACGGCTTCCTGAAAAAGGGCCGCATCAAGGGCAAGAGCCAGAGCCGCTCCCGTGCGGCGGCCGCGGTCGATACCGCTGCCCTCGCCAACACGAGCCGCATCTGGGTCTGGCTGATCGCCTTGCTCGGTTCCGGGCTCCTGGCCCACGGCCTGATGTGGTACCTATTCTAGTCACGCTTAACGCTTCAGGGAATTTACCATCCCCGCCCCGTCCTTTCATGGTCGGGGCTTCGTCGTTCTCATGATCCCCACCAAAAACCCAGAGCAGATCGAGAAAATGCGCGCGGCCTGCAAGATCGCCGCCAACGTGCTGGACCGCTTGTGCCAGATGGCCGAGGCGGGCGTCACGACCTACGACCTGGACCAGGAGGGCAAGCGCCTGATCGAAGAGGCGGGTGCCGTCAGCGCCTGCTATAACTACGGTTTTGGCGACCACCGCTTCCCCGCTTATACCTGCCTCTCCGTCAACGACGAGATCGTGCACGGCATTGGCAGCATGAAGCGCGTACTGCAGGATGGGGACATCATCTCGGTCGACATTTCTCTGGTTTACGACGGCTGGATCGGCGACAACTGCCGCAGCGTCGGGGTGGGGCAGCTCGACGAGGATGCGCGCCGCCTGTTGGAGGTGACCGAAGAGGCGCTGTATCTCGGAATCGAGGAAGCGCGCAGCGGCCACCGGGTCGGTTTCATCTCAAATGCGGTCGAGAAGTATGTGCGCCGCCAGCGCTACGGCATCGTGCGCGAGTTCGTCGGCCACGGCGTCGGGCGCAGCATGCATGAAGAGCCGCAAATCCCGAACTTTGGCTCTCGCAATCGCGGCGACTACCTGCGCCCGGGCATGACGCTCGCCATCGAGCCCATGATCACCGCCGGTCGCTCGGCCGTGAAGATGGACCGCGACGGCTGGACGGCCCGTACGAAGGACGGCTCCCTCGCCGCGCACTTCGAGCACACCGTGCTTGTCACCAACGGTGAGCCGGAGATCCTCACGTTGCCCGATTCCTGGAACGGCCAGGTGGTGCGGCAGTACGAAAGCAATGTCGCAAATAAAGGTTGACTTTCTTGCACGTACTCCTCTCTATTCACGATTTTCCCTTTTCGTCTCCTGACGAAGCCCCATTTTAGCACGTTTTTCCACTTCCACCCAGACACATTTAACCATGCCACGTATTCTTGGGGTAGATATTCCCGGCAATAAGAAGATTCCGTATGCGCTGCGCTACATCTACGGTATCGGCCCCACGCTGTCCGATATGCTCGTAGAGGAAGCCGGTCTGGATCCCGACGCCCGCGCCCACACGCTGAGTGAGGAAGATCTGAACAAGATCGCCGAACTCGTGCTGCAAAAGGGTATCCGCGTCGAGGGCGACCTGCGTCGTGAGATCACCGCGAACCTGAAGCGCCTTCAGGCGATTCAGTGCCACCGCGGCATCCGCCACCGCAAGGGCCTGCCCGTCCGCGGCCAGCGCACCAAGAGCAACGCCCGCACGCGCAAGGGTAAGCGCCGCACCATCAGCGGTAAGAAGAAATAACCCGGCGCCGCGCCAACTACTTTATTTTTAATAGCTACACATGAGCGAAGAACAAAAGAAGGAGCAGTCCGATAAGACTCCCGCTGCGGAAAAGCAACAAGCCACCGCAGCCGCCCCGGCCGAGGGCCAAGTCCAGGCCGAAGGTGCTGAGAAGGAAGAGAAGAAGTCCGGTCAGCCCACGGCGGCTGACCTGCTGAAGAGCGATGTCGACCTCAACGTTCGCAAGGCCAAGGGCTCCAAGAACGTTACCTCGGGTATCGTGAACATTCTCGCCACCTTTAACAATACGAAGGTCACCTTCTGCGATCGCAACGGGAACGTCGTTTCCTGGTCGAGCGCTGGCAAGATGAACTTCCGCGGCAGCCGCAAGAGCACGGCCTACGCCGCCCAGGTGGTCACTCAAGACGCCGGCCGCACCGCCCTCTCGCACGGCATGAAGGAAGTGGAAGTCCGCGTGAAGGGCCCGGGCATGGGTCGCGACAGTGCGATCCGCGCCATCCAGAGCCTCGGCATGAATGTCTCGTCCATCCGCGACATCACGCCGGTGCCCCACAATGGCTGCCGCCCCAAGAAGCGCCGCCGCGTCTAAACCCTGGTCGATAACCTTTAGCCCACTTTAAGCGAAATGGCCCGTTATACTGGACCCGCTACCCGCATTAACCGTAAGTACGGCATGTCTGTGTTCCCTGCCTCCAAGGCGCAGGAACGCAAGCCGCACCCGCCCGGCCAGCACGGCCCGCGGATGCGCCGCAACAAGCAGAGTGAATACTCCGTCGGCCTGGCCGAGAAGCAAAAGCTCCGCTACATGTACGGCCTCACGGAAAAGCAGTTCCGCCGCACCTTCGAGACCGCCAAGTCCAAGATCGGTGTGACGTCGGAGATCTTCACGCAGATGCTCGAACGCCGCCTCGACTCGGTGGTGTATGCCTGCGGTTTTGCCAAGACCCGCCGCCAGGCCCGTCAGTTTGTGACGCACGGCCACGTGAAGGTCAACGGCCGCAAGACGGACGTCCCCAGCTGCCAGATTTCGGCGGGCGACGTAGTCGAAGTCCGTGAGTCCACCTCCAGCCGTCAGCTCGCCACCCGGGCAATCGAAGACACGCGCGTCCGCACCGTACCGCTGTGGATGAGCCGCAATGAGGACCAACTCACCACGACGATCAATCGTCTGCCTTCCGCCGATGACATCGAAACGGGCGTCAACGTCCAGCTCATCGTCGAATTCTACAGCCGCTAATCTGGAACGGCAGGTCGCTGGAATGCTTCCCGCACCTGCCCCCGCATCTCCCGCACCCGATACGTCCCATGGCCATCCGACTAGGTAAGTTCCAGCTGCCCAACCGCCTCGTTAAAGAAGAGGAAACCGCGACCGAGACCTACGCGAAATTCACGGCCGAGCCTTTCGAAACCGGCTACGGTCACACGATCGGCAACGGCCTGCGCCGTGTGCTGCTCAGCTCGATCGAAGGCGCCGCGATCTCTTCTGTTAAAATCGAAGGGGTGCAACACGAGTTTCAAAGCATCGAGGGCGTCGTCGAAGACGTCACCGACATCGTGCTGAACCTCAAGAAGGTGCTGATCGTTTCGCAAAGCCGCGACACGGTTCGCCTCAGTATCGACGTCACCCGCGAAGGCGAAGTGACGGCGGCTGACATTCAGGCCGATTCCCGCATCTCGGTTGTGAACCCGGAGCAAGTAATCTGCACCCTGGACAAGAGTCAGCGTTTCCTCGCTGAGCTTGAAGTCAAGGTGGGCCGCGGTTACGTGCCCGGGGAAGACAACAAGGGGGAAGACCAGCCGATTGGCGTGATCGCCATCGACTCGCTCTTCAGCCCGGTGCGCCTCGTCAAATACTCGATCGAAAACACCCGCGTGGGCCAGATGACGGACTACGACAAGCTGGTGCTCGAGATCTGGACCGACGGTCGCATCACCCCCGACGAGTGCATCAAGCAGGCCGCCGCGATCCTGCGCCACCACCTCGACGTGTTCGACAAGGTGAGCGAGGAAAGCGTCGAGTTCGAAAACGAACAGAGCGAGGTCTCCGAGGAGCAGAACAAGCTCCGCAAGCTGCTCAACATGAGCGTGAACGAGATCGAGCTTTCCGTGCGTGCCGCGAACTGCCTGAACAACGCCAACATTACGACCGTCGGCGAACTGGCGATGAAGTCCGAGCAGGAGATGCTCAAGTATCGTAACTTCGGTAAGAAGTCCCTCAACGAGATCAAGGCCAAGCTCGAACAGCTGGGCCTGAGCCTCGGTATGAAGATCGACGAGCGTTTGCTCGAGAGCCGCAACGAATTTTAACGCGGGCGGCAGCTAATACCCTAGCACACCACCAGTACCAATGCGTCACCGTAACCACCGTTTTATTCTTGGCCGCAAAAAGGAGCACCGCGAGGCGCTCATGGCCAACCTCGCCGCTGCCCTCATCAAGCACGGCAAGATCCAGACCACCCTGCCCAAGGCCAAGGCCCTGCGCCCCTTCGTGGAGCGCATCATCTCCATGGCCAAGCGCGCGAAGAACGCCCCGACGCCGGAGCGTGCGCTGTATCTGCGTCGTCTCGCGGTTTCCCGCGTGCGCGACAACGAGGCGATCGCGATCCTCTTCAATGAAAAGGTCGAGGAGTTCCTCAACCGCGAGGGCGGCTACACCCGTATCTATAAGCTCGGCAATCGCCGGGGCGACGCGGCTGAAATGGCCCTGATCCAACTCATCCCCGCGGATGACGAGGGCTACAGCAAGAGCCGCAAGAAGGGCTCCGCCAAGCCGAAGGCCGTGAAGGCCGCCGCCCAGGAAGAAGCCCCGACCGCCGGCGCTGCGGCTGCCGCTGCAGAGGCTGAATCCGTGGCCGTGGCGGAAGCTGAACCGGAAGCCCCGGAAGCGGCTGAGGAGGAAGCCTCCTCCGAAGAAAAGAAGGGCGAGTAGCCGGTATTTGACTCGGCGGATCGTCCCTGAGTCCGATGCTGGACCTCAGCACATTTTTTGCCTTGTTAGTGGGCGGCTCTCTCTTTGGGATAGCCGCCCTTTGGCTGTACTATGACCGGCGCGATCACCATTATTACGATCTGCTGCGCCAGCGGCACGCCTTCCATTGTGTGAAGTGCGGCACGCTCTACAGCCTGCGTCAGCACGAAGAGGTGGGAAAATGCCCGGTGTGCGGCTTTCAGAACCAGCGGCTGAAGTTTTAGGCCGTATGCGCGCGCAGGGGCTTCGAGCGTTGACTTGCGCGGGCGCGTAGCTGAAGTAGGGCTATGGCGACGGAGCAATGGTTCTGGCGCGTCTTTGGCGCTGTGGGCACGGCCTTGATGGGAGTGATGCCGGTCGGTGGCGTGCAGGCCCTCCTGGCGCTTTCCAGGGCCTGGCAGGAGCTGCAGGAGCGCGACGTGCCCAACAAGATCGAGTTGATCTCGCTTTACCTGGCGCCGTCGTTGGAAACGATCCGCGTGGGGCTCTGGTTGTGGCACCTGGGGCTGCTGCTGCTCATCGTATCGCTCGGGCTGCTGCGACGTCGCTTTCCCCGCCGCCTGCATCTGGGGCGCTGCAGCGGGTTGCGCTACGGCTTTACGTTCACGCTGTGCCTGTTGCTGGGGCAGGTGGGCGCGCATCGCTTTTACGCCGGACGTTGGGGTACGGGTATGTTGTACATTGTGCTGAGTGCGTTGACGATTCTGGCCTTTCGCTGGCCGCACCCTGCCTCGCTGTTTATCAGCGCCACCTGCATGCCCTTGTTGCTGCTGTGGCGCACCGTAGACATGATCAGCATTGCCGATGAGCGTTTCCGCGATGCCGAGGGCGGCTACATCATGATGCGGGCCAACCGTCCGATGGTGCCGGCGCCGGCGATTCCCTCGTTTTAGGGCCGCTAGAGCTCCTCGCTGGTCAAGCCGTAAGATTCGAGCCACCAGTAGAACGCGTCGATCCAGTGGTCGCTGGTGGTGCCTTTTTTGTAAAGGCCGAAGCCATGATTGCCTTTGGCGTAGATATGGAGTTCGGCTTCGGCACCGGCCTCGCGTGCCTTTTGGTAAAAGGGGATCTGGCCGGGGGCGACGAGACCGTCGTCTGCGGCCACGGCCATGAACAAGGGCGGTGCGGCCTGCCAGTCGAACTGGACATTCTCGGGGTCGGCGAGAGAGGGCGCGCCATAGATCAGGGCTGCGTAATCCGGTCGACTCTCAGCGTCGGGCTGCAGGGCGGTGCCGGCGGTTACCGCACCGCCGGCGGAAAAGCCGATCATGGCAATGCGGTGCGGATCGATGGCGTATTCTTTGGCGTGTGCGCGCACGTACGCGACGGCCTGCTTGCCGTCGGCGATGCTTTTGAGCGATTGCTGATGGATCTTGCGGAAGCCTTCGGCGTTGTCTTCAGGGGAGCCGCCGAAGAGCTGCCCGATCAGCTGATCGAAAGCCTCGGGGTCCTCCGGAGTGGGGACGGTGCGGTATTTGAGGACAAAGGCGGTGATGCCGCGCTCTTGCAGCCATTCGGCTACCCAGCGGCCTTCGTGGTTGATGGCAAGAAACATGAGCCCGCCGCCGGGCGCGATGACGACGGCGGTGCCATTGGGGTGCTCGGGTCGGTAGACGAGCAGGCTGGGCTCGCTGACGTTGCGGACGACTTCGGAGCCGGTGGCCTGGGTGACGATCTCGGTCTTGGCGGCGTCGGGGCCGTAGTCCCCCAGCGGAATCGTTTCAGGCGCGGCGGTGAGGGCACACGCGAGGTTGGCGAGCAATACGAATGGCGTCAGTCGGGGTAGCTGCATCGTCTCTCTTTCGTAAGGCCGCACGACTCGATTGGCAAAAACTGCCGCATTCTAACTTTATGGGCACAAGAAAGGCCAGGTGCATGTCGCGGCCTGGCCTGGAAAGAGAAGTCGGGTGCGGCTTTTAGCGGCGGTGACCGTCGCGCTCTTCGATCGGCTGGAAGGTGCGCTCCTTCGGGCCGGTGTAGACTTGGCGCGGGCGGTAGATGCGCTTGTTGTTTTCGGTGACTTCGCGCCAGTTGGCGATCCAGCCGGGCATGCGGCCGATGGCAAACATGACGGTATACATGTCGACGGGGATGCCGATGGCGCGCAGCACGATGCCGCTGTAGAAGTCGACGTTGGGGTAGAGCTTGCGGTCGACGAAATACGGGTCTTCGAGGGCGGCTTCCTGCAGGCGCTTGGCGATGTCGAGCAGCGGGTCCTTCTGGCCGAGGGCCTTGAGCAGGTCTTCGGCGGCGGTGGCAAAGATCTTGGCGCGCGGGTCGAAGTTTTTGTAGACGCGGTGGCCGAAGCCCATGAGGCGGGCCTTGCCGTTTTTGGCGGCTTCGATGAAGCGGCTGCCGTCGTCGCCCGAGGCGTGGATGTCGCTCAGCATGCGGATCACGGCGGAATTGGCGCCGCCGTGGAGGGGGCCCCAGAGGGCACAGACACCGGCCGAAACGCTGGCAAAGAGGTTGGCGCCGCCGCTGGCCACCATGCGCACGGTGGAGGTGGAGCAGTTTTGCTCGTGGTCGGCGTGCAGGAGCAGGAAGAGGTCGAGCGCGCGGGTGACTTCCGGGATCGGCTCGTACAGGTTGTAGGGCTCCGTGAACATCATGTGGAGGAAGTTCTCCACGTAGCGCAGGTCGCGGCGGGGGTAGACGAAGGGCATGCCGCGGTGCATGCGATAGGTCATGGCCGCGATGGTGCGGACCTTGGAGATGAGCAGGGCGGCGGCAGTGTCGAAGTTCGCGAGGTCCTTCTCCCGGTCGTTGCTGCTCATGTCGGGGTAGTAGCAGCCCAGGCTGTTGAGCATGGAGCTGAGCACGGCCATCGGGTGGCTGTTTTGCGGGAAGCCCTGGAAGTGGTGCTTGAAGTCCTCGTGCAGGTTGGCGTTTTCGCGCACCTTGTCGCGGAAGGTGTCCAGCTGGTCCTGCGTCGGCAGCTCGCCGTAGATGATCAGATAGGCGCAGGAGAGGAAGGAGGCGCCCGAAGCCAATTGATCGATCGGATAGCCGCGATAGCGCAGGATGCCCTTTTCGCCGTTGATGAAAGTGATGTTGCTCTGGCAGGAGCCTGTGTTGCCGTACCCTTCGTCAAAGGTGATGTAACCGGTATCGGTGCGCAATTTGCGCGTATCGATGGCCTTTTCACCTTCCGTGCCGACGATCACGGGATAGGTGTGTTCCTGACCTTCCAAGGTGATCTTGGCCATGGGTTGGCCGGTGAGAGAAGAAGAGGACGGATTTGCGTCTGAAGGGGTAGGCATGACGTGTGAGTGCTATGATCGCAGGGACTTCGGTTTGAAATAAGTGGTTTCGGGCCGGTAGGTCAAACAGTAGAGCGGGTAATTTTACCGCATTATAGGCTCTGCACAAAGCCTTGATAGAGGGCGAGCCCCTTGGCCTGACTCTTTTCCGGGTGGAATTGGGTGGCGTAGAGGCGGCCGCGGTTGACGGCGCTGCAGAAGTGCAGCCCGCCATACTCCGTCTCGCCCCACACGACTTCGCGGTGGACGGGGGCGGTGTAATAGCTGTGCACGAAGTAAAACTGGTCGCCCGTGGCGGCGATCTCGGTATCCACGGGCAGGCGCTGGCGCCAGTCGACGCTGTTCCAGCCCATATGGGGGACTTTCAACGCCGGGTCCTGCGGGAAGCGGAAGCGCTTGACCTCGCCGGGCAGGATGCCGAGGCAGGCAGTGTCGCCCTCCTCCGAGTGGGTGAACAAGGCCTGCTGGCCCAGGCAGATGCCAAAAAAGGGCTTGTCTGCCTCCGTCCAGTCACGGATGACGCGGTCGAAGCCGGTCTGCTGCAGGCGGCGCATCGTGTCGACGATGGCTCCCTGACCGGGGAAAACCAACGCATCGGCCGGCCCGATGACATCGGGGTGGTCGACGAGACGGGCGGAGGCACCGGCCTTTTCCCACGCACGCAAGACGCTGCGCAGGTTGCCCATCCCGTAGTCGATCACGGCCAAATCGGGCTGTCGTTGTGCGGAAATGTTCATATCTGGGTCGATTCCAGGCGAGCCTTTCAGCCTGCGACAGTACCGCGTATAGGGCAAGGGGGAAGATGCACATTCATGTTCGGTCGGTCAAACGGGCGGCGGAAGCAGCGACGCCTGGGGATTGCGCTCAAGGGCTTGACCGTCAGGCAGCAATAGAAAAGCCCCGCCGTGAGGGGCGGGGCTGACGCGTAAAGCCGTGTGGGCAGGATCAGGCGGGGGGCAGGGCGTCGCTGCCATTGCCGGGGCCCTTTTCGCCGGTGGGCAGGCCGCGCACGCCGATATTGATCGGGCGGTTTTCGTCGCCGGCGAGGTAGACGGTCTGGCTCGGGAAGGCAAAGTCGATCCCGGCTTCGCCGAAGCGGCGGAAGACCTCCTGGTTGAACCAGTCGGTGTAGGCCATGTAGTCCCAGTAGGCCGGTGGGTGAAACCAGTAGATGACCATGATGTTGAGCGAGTCCGCGTTCAGGTCGCTGAAGTAGACGCGCGGCACCAGATCGCCCTGCCAGTATTGCTTGGATTTCTCGTCGTTGAGGATGTCCTCGAGGATCTGTTTGGCCTCCTGGATCTTTTCCGGCGGGGTGTCGTAGGTGATGGTGACGTTGAGGATGCGCCGGATGTAGGGGCGGCGGGCGATGTTCTCGATCGCACTGTCTGCCAGCTTGCCGTTGGGGATGGTGACGAAGTGGCCGGTGAGCGTGCGCAGCTTGGTCGAGCGAAAGCCGACTTCTTCCACGATGCCGTCGTAGCCTTCGAAGAGCAGGCGGTCGCCCACCTCGAAGGGCCGGTCCATGAAAATCACAAAAGAGCCGAAGAGGTGCTTGAGCGAGTCCTGGGCGGCCAGGGCAAAGGCCAAGCCGCCGATCCCCAGTCCGGCGATGATGGAGGTAATGGGCTCGTCGCTGAAGACTTGTGCGATCTGGACCAGCGTGAGGATGATGACCGTCAGCCGCAGGGCGGTGCGGATCATGGGAGCGAGCATCTCCGTTAGCTTCGACTCCTGCTTGGCGCTCCAGTGCTGATAGAGGGTGAACGGAACGTCGGCCAGGCAGTAGAAAACCCAGCCGATCGCCATCACGATCAGGACGGACAGGGCGGTGGAAATGGGGCCGTAGATGGCAGGATCGAGGTGCAGGAAGAGCACGCCGATCTGGATGCCGACGACGAGCCCCAGCAGCCCGAGCGATTTACCCAGGGCGTCGGCCAGGCTCCGGAGCACCGCGCGGTTCTCGCCTGCCTTTTTACCGAGGCCGGTCGCGATGGCGGAGAATATCTTACCGAGCAGGTAACCGATGAAAATACATGCGGCGAGTGCGACGATGCGCCACGCTTCGATCCCCCAGACGGGAATCTGCCACCAAGCTTGTGTGTCTTCAGGCATAGAGAGGAGAAGAGGTTTGAATTTGAAGATGCAGCACCTTGATGCGTATATTAATGCTACGTGGCCATCCTTCAAATGGTTGTAGGACTTCCTTGGCCGCGACAGGACTCTAAACTCGCCTCTCTCTATGAATGACTTGAACGAAGCTCTGGTCAGTATTTCCGACTGGCTGGCGATCAACGGACTCGATTTTCTCATCCACCTGCTGGCTGCGCTGGTGATTTTTGTCATCGGTCGCATGGCTGCGAGCTGGCTGACGACGGTGGCGCGCATGCAGATGGCGCGGGCCAAACTCGACGACACGCTGATCGGCTTTTTGAGCAACATCCTGCACGCGCTGCTGCTCGCGGCCGTGGTGGTGATTGCGCTCGATGTGCTGGGCGTGCAGACGACCTCCCTCGTTGCCATTCTCGGTGCCGCCGGCCTGGCGGTTGCGCTGGCCCTGCAGGGCTCGCTTTCGAACTTCGCCGCCGGTGTGATGCTGATCATCTTCCGCCCCTTCAAGGCGGGCGATTTCGTCGACGCGGGCGGCATCATGGGCGTGGTCGAAGAAATCAAGGTCTTCCAGACCTACATGCGCACGGGCGACAACAAGCAGATCATCGTGCCGAACTCCAATATCATGGACGGCAACATCACCAACTTTTCGGCCAAGGAGACCCGTCGCATCGACTTCACTTTTGGGGTGGGCTACGACGACGACATCCGGAAGGTAAAGGCGGTGCTGACCGAGCTGGTGGAGTCCGACGAGCGCATCCTGAAGGAGCCGGCCCCGACCATCGGCCTGCTGACCCTCAACGAGAGCAGCGTGGACTTTGTGGTGCGCCCCTGGGTGAAGTCGGCCGATTACTGGCCCGTCTACTGGGATATGATGGAGAAGGTGAAACTGCGCTTCGACGAGGAAGGCATCACCATCCCGTATCCGCAGCGCGACATCCACCACTACAACGTGGAGGCCAAGCCGCGCGAAACCGGCTCCAGCGGCGCCGGTTTCAGTCAGGGCATCGACCCGAAGCCGCCCCAGAGCTAGCCGCACCTTTTTGACCGAGAGCCCACGCTATCCTGCGTGGGCTTTTTCTTTGAAACGACGCGTTCCTGGCGTGCGCAAGGTCAGGCGGCTACGCAAGCTGGCCGGGGCGCAAGGACTGGCGCACCGGGAGCGGTCGCGAACGGATTCCGCCTGATCTGAAGGCGCTAGACGAGCAGGCCCTTGGTGCTGGGCAGGCTGTCGGTGGCGCGGGGGTCGATCTGGGTGGCGGCGTCGAGGGCGCGGGCGAAGCACTTGAAGATGCTCTCGGCGACGTGGTGGGGCTCTTCGCCGTATTCGAGCTTGATGTGCACGTTGGCGCCGGCGGCATTGGCGAAGCCCTGGAAGAACTCGCGCACGAGCTGGAGGTTGAAGTCGCGAATGAAGCCGCGGGCCTCCACGTCGTAGACGAGATAGGGGCGGTTGCTGAGGTCGAGCGCGACGCGGCTCAAGGTCTCATCCATCGGCAGGATAAAGAAGCCGTAGCGCTTGAGGCCCTTCTTGTCGCCCACGGCCTTCTTGACCGCTTCACCGAGCACGATGCCGACGTCTTCCACCGTGTGGTGGTAATCGACGGAGAGGTCGCCCGTGGCCTTGACTTCGAGGTCGAACAGGCCGTGGCGGGCGAAGAGCTCGAGCATGTGGTCGAAGAACGGGATGCCGGTCTCGATCTGCTTCTGGCCCTGGCCGTCGAGGTTGAGGGACAGGCGGATCTGGGTCTCGGAGGTGTTCCGGGTGATTTCTGCTACGCGTGCTGCAGCCATTGGTCGATTGCGTCGTTGAGGGTCGTCATCTGCGCCTCCGTCCCGATGCTGATGCGGAGGAAGGGGGCGGTGAAGGGGTGGTTGGGGAAGTAGCGCACGAGGATCTTGCGCTCGCGCAGGTATGCGAAGAGCGCCTGGGCGACTTCGGGGCCGCGGCGGCTGTCGCGCGTTTCCGGGCGCGTAAAGATAAAGTTGCTCTGGCTGGGGTAGGTGAACCAGCCGTGGGCCTGGCAACGCTGGCGGAAGCTGTCGCGGGTGCGTCTGACCTTGCGCACGACGTCGCGCAGGTAGTCCTGATCGCGGAAGGCAGCCAGTGCACCGGCCTGGGAGAGGCGGTTGACGTTGTAGCTGTCGCGCACGCGGTCGAGCAGGTCGATCACTTCAGCGTGGGCCAGGGCGTAGCCGACACGCAGGCCCGCCAGCCCGTAGCTCTTGGAGAAGGTGCGGGTGATGACGAGGTTGTCGTGCTTGTCCATCAGCGGTCGGCAATCGCGATCGGCAAAGTCGGCATAGGCCTCGTCGGCCACCACGATGCCGTCAAAGCGCTCGCAGAGGTGGCCGATGTCGTCGCGCGGAAAGGCGACGCCCGTCGGCGCATTGGGAGTGGTGAGAAAGAGGATGCTGCCCTTCAACTCGGCCAACTTGTCGACGGACAGCTTCATGTCTTCGCCAAAGGGCACCGATTGCAGCTGGCCGTTCTGGATGGAGACGAGCACCGGGTAGAGCGAATAGCTGGGGAAGGTATCGATCGTCTGACCGCCGAACACGCGTACCAGCAGGTTCAGGATGTCGTCCGAACCGTTGCCGACGATGACCTGCTCCGGCTGAAGGCCATGATGCTCGGCGATGGCGGCCCGCAGCGGCGCACTGGTGGGGCTGGGGTAGAGCGGCAGGCGCGTCATTTCGGCCATGATGGCCTGCGCGACCGCCGGGCTGCACGGGTAGGGCAGCTCGTTGGTGTTCAGTTTGATCCAGCCCTCGCCGCTCGGTTGGGTGCCCGGCACGTAGGCGTGCAGGTCCAGCACGTGCGGCGCTGCGTAGTCAGAAAGAGGCATAAGGCGCTAGGATGGCGCACCGGTTGCGCAGACGCAACTCCGCAGATATGGCGTTGCAGAGGGCGTTAGATAGGGCTTGCGCATTAACGGAGGGGACTGTTGTCTGGTGCTGACGATGAGATACGTAGCATGCTTATGGGCTCTGTGGATGGCCGCCGCGACGGCGCAAGCCGAGATCACCGACATTTCCTGGGACGGCAGCCAGCTGCAGCTGGAGGTACAGGAGCGGGAGGGCGTCTACGAGCTTGAGTATGCTCACAGTTTGGGCGGCCCCTATACACGCGTCTCAAGTACCATGTTTCTCACCAGGGGGGAGCAGCTGACGGTAACGGCGCCTTATTACCTGCAACCTGGCAACAACGCGCTTTTCCTGCGTCTGGCGGAGACCGAGTTCCCCGATGCTTCCTCCGGCGGCGCAATGGAGGCACCCATACCGCTGGACAACCCGACGATCAAATACCCGGCCTACTTGCGGGACCAGGGCATAGAGGGAACGGTGACGCTGATCTTTGTCGTGAGAGCGGACGGCGGCTTTGGGCCTTATTACGTGGAATACAGTGATCATCCCTACTTTACCGAGGCGGTAATCGCCGGGATGACCGACGTGCAGTTTCTGCCTGCAATGCTTGATTTAGAGCCTATCAACGCCTGGGTGCGGCAGACTTTTCCCTTTGTGATCCTATAGTGATCAAGGGCTCAGCCGGCCAGGGATGGCTGGTGCACCGGGGCGGTGGCTGAAGCTTTTTCGGCGACCTGACGTGCACCGGTCAGGCGCTCGAGCAGGGCGACGGATTCCATCAGCGCGTCCATCTGGGCGTGCATCTCGGTGGCGGCGGAGGCGGTTTCCTCGGCGGCGGCGGCGTTGCTCTGGGTGATGCGGTCGATGTCGCCCATGGCGAGGTTGATTTGCTGGACGCCCTGCTTTTGCTTCTGCGAGGCGCCGGTGACCTCCTTGAGGAGGTCGTCCACGGTGCTGACCTTGCGGGCGATTTGCTGCAGGCTTTCGGCCACGCGGTTGCTGATGCTTACGCCGCGCTGGCTCCGGGCCGTGGAGGATTCGATGAGGGCGGCGGTTTCGCGCGCGGCGTCGGCGCTGCGTTTGGCGAGGTTGCGCACTTCGTCGGCCACGACGGCAAAGCCGGCTCCGGCCTCCCCGGCGCGAGCGGCTTCCACGGCGGCGTTGAGCGCGAGGATGTTGGTTTGAAAGGCGATTTCGTCGATCGAGTGCACGATCTTGGCGATATTGTCGCTGGCGGTCTGAATTTCGTCCATCGCCTGGGACATCAGGTGGATGTCTTCGGCACCTGTTTCGGCGGCAGCGCGCGCATCGTTGGTCAACGCGGCGACGTGGTGCAGGCTGCGGGCGTTTTTGTCACTCGTGCCCGACATCTGCTCGAGCGAGGCACTTGTCTGCTCGAGGGCGGCGGCTTGTTGGGCAGCACCGTCGGCGAGGTGAGAGCTGGAATTGGCGATTTCGGCACTGGCGGAGGACGTCTCGTCCACGGCGGCGTGGATCGTACCGATGGCTTTGGTGAGGGGCTTATCAATGTAGTAGCGTGAAAAGCCGGCAAAGCCGATCAACACGAGCACCAGCACGCCGATGCCGGCAAAGGTCATGCGGGTCATGCTTTGGTGCACGACGGGGTCGCCGGTAAGCGGGGCGGATAGCACAAATGCGCCTTTGAGGTCGCCCTTTTTCATCCCCTCCATCGGTACGCCCAGCAGGTCGAGCCCGTCTCCGGTGGGACTGGTTTCGGGGTCGCTGTGGCAGTTGAAAGCGGCTGCTGGTGCGCGTCAGGTATCGTCCCTGAGGCGGATCTCGAGGCTCTCGCCGTGGGCGTCGAGCTGTTCGAGGCGGGCGAAGGCGCGCACGATGGGTTGGGCCTGCTCAAGGGATTTGCGGTCGTAGCGGGTAATGCTGCTGCGGCGCAGGAAGTCCGTGATCTGGAGGCCGCTGAAGAAGCGCCCACTGCGCAGCGTGGGCAGGGTGTGATTGGGCCCGGCGGCAAAGTCGCCCAGGGCGGTGGGCGTTTCGTGACCGCAGAAGATGGCGCCGGCGGTCGTGATCTCGCGCGTCAGCAAGTCCAGCGACTCAGGTTTTACCTGCAGCTCCAGGTGCTCGGGGGCGACGTAGTTGGCCACCTGGACGGCGGAGGCGAGGTCGAGCGTGATGATGGCGAGAAAGCCTTCGTCGAAGACGGGCCGGATGCGCTCGAGACGCTTCAGCGTGGGCTCCTGCCGCGCGACTTCGTCGAGGATGCGGTCGAGCGTCAACTCGTCGGGCACGGTGAGGAAGAGCTTTTCACGGCCGCTGCCGTGTTCGGCCTGGGCGAGCAGGTCGGCCGCGGCGTAGGCGGGGTTGACGGAGCGGTCGGCGATGATCATGACTTCACTCGGCCCGGCCAGAATGTCGATGCCTACCGTGCCCAGCACCTGGCGCTTGGCCTCGTTGACATAGGCGTTGCCGGGGCCGAAGATCTTGCAGACGGCGGGGATGGTGTCGGTGCCGTAGGCCATGGCGGCGACGGCCTGGGCGCCGCCGATGCAGTAGACTTCTTCGACGCCGCAGAGGGCGAAGGCGGCGAGCAGCCCCGGGTTGATCTTGCCGTCCTTGCCCGGCGGGGTGCAGGCGGCGATGCTCGGGCAGCCGGCGAGCTTGGCCAAGGTCGCGGTCATGACGATGGTGGACGCGAGCGGCACCTGACCGCCGGGGATGTAGAGCCCGACGCGGTCGATGGGGTAGAAGCGTTCGCCGACGGTGGCGCCGTGGCGGTTTTCGCCGCTCCAGTCTTGCGGCAGGCCCTTTTCGTGAAATTCTCGCACGTTGGCGATGGCGCCTTCGATGGCGGCCCGCGTTTCGTCGTCCAGCGCGTCGGCGGCGGCCCGGATCTCGGCCGGGGGCACGCGCAGCTGCTGGGGGGTGAGCTGCACGCCGTCGAAGCGCTCGGTGAATTTGCAGACGGCGGCATCACCGTCGGCGCGAACCGCGTTGAGGACTCCGGTCACGGCGTCCACGATACTGCGGGGCGTCTCGTTGACGGCGCAGAAATTGGCCAGTTTTTGCTCAAAGTCGGGCTGCGTGAACTCGAGTCGCTGCATAATGGGAACAGGGTAGACAACTCGGCGGGGGAGATAAAGCGGGAATCGCTTGGGTGGTTGAGGTGATAGGTTTTGTAGCGTTGACTCAGCGGCAGCTGCGCCGCTAGGAAGACGGCATGTATGCCAACGGTGCCGCGAAAAGTGCGGGAGAGACGCGTTTGCGTTGGGCTTTACCGGTCGCGTTTTTGGCGGTTTTGTTGTGGGCCTATTGGCCGGCATTGGCGTTGGATTACGGCCACTACGACGATTACTGGCTGATCGTGCTGGGTCACCAGTCGCCCGTTTCGTGGCTCAACAACATGTTTTCGGCCCACGGGCGTCCGCTTTACGGGATGATGGTCAAGGCCCTGTTTTTGCTCGTGGATGGGGTGCCCGATCTCAAGTGGGTGCGGGGCATCGGGCTGGCCGGGCTGTGGCTGATGACGCTGACGCTCTACAGGGTGTTGCGGTATCACAGCGGGCATGTCGGTTTTGCGGCGACGATCGCCCTGTTGGCGGGTCTGACGCCCTCGACCGTCATCTACGTGGGCTGGGCGGTCTGTGCTCCCTTTAGTGTGGGGGGGATGCTCGCGATTGCGGCGGCGCACCTCTACTGGACGGCCCCCGGGTGGCGGAGTTGGCGAGGTCGGGTGGCGGCGGTGTGTTTTCTGGCGGCCGTGTGCGTCTATCAACCGGTCGCGTTTTATGCGCCGGCGCTGCTGTTTGTCTTTGCCGTGGTCGAGCAAAAGCCGCGTTTGGCATGGAGGCGGCTGGTGCTCGGGCTGGCCTTGGTTTGCGCGTTGTGTGGGCTCTATTTTGTGAGCTACGAAGTGCTGGGTCACTGGCTGCTCTCGGGCCCCAATACGCTCGAGCGGGCCAAGGTCGACCATGATCTGATGGGCATTGCGCGCTACGTTTTGGAGATGCTTTACCCGCGTGCGTTTAACCTGTGGGGCGCGCTCGAGCCGGGCTTTGCGGGCCTTTGGGTGGCCGGGACGGTGCTGTTGGGGCTCGTCGCCCTGTTGTGGCTGCGGGTGGTGCGCAGGCTGGCGGCCTGGCAGGTCGGGCTGGCGCTTGTCGGCTTTTTGGCGACACTGACGCTGATATGGGTGCCGAATGCCATCGCGGCCGACAAATCCAGCGCCTTCCGCACCCTCAACGCTGCCTACGTGTTGACGCTGGGCGTGACAGGATGGGGCGCCATGGCGGCGCTGAGCGGGCTGCACCGTCGCGCCCATCTACCGTCCTGGGCGGCTGGCTTGGTTGCGCTGCTGGTGGTCGGGCTCTTTGCGCAGCAGACGCGTTATCATCTTGGCGTTGGCTATGCGGGGATCAATCACCGCGAATACATTGCGGTAAAGCAGGGGATCGCGGAGGCTTTCGCGGAGCGGCCCAAGGTGATCCCCTACATTTCTCCCCTGACGTATCTCGACGATACGGACTATTATCCGGTGGAGCTGGAAGAGTTTGGTCTGCTGACGAGTCAGCTCGCTTCTTATCAGACCCACATCCTGACCGCCGCGGTCTGGGATACTTTCGGCGTGCCTTCAGGTGAGCATGCGCCTTCGGTCACGGTGAAGACCTACTGGTGGTTCGACCCGGTGGCCTATCGTGAAGCGCACCTCGTCAACGGCTTCGAGTTGATTCACGACTATGATCCCCGTCAGTCACCCGAGGAGCAGTCGCAGCCATTACGCACCATCGAACACCCCTATCTGGGTTCGCTGGAGGTCTACCCCGACCATTGGTACGTCTCGCCCTGGCTGGGCAAGTTCCAGATGGTCGAGTTTCCGAAGATCCGGCATACGCTCTACGGGCCGTTGTCTTTTTATCCTGACGTGGACAAATATTGGGCGCACAGCCCGCAGTATGGCACGATCTGGTTCAGCCGCGACTCGTTTCCCCATTACTTCGACAGCGAGAGCGAGCAATGGAAGGCGATGACTCCGTTGGCGTTTCCGGAGGCACATCGCCCTGGCGAAGGGGAGTAGGGTGCGGGCAGGCTGCCTGCCTGGCACAAGCAAGCCCCGAGAGCCATGGCTCCCGGGGCTTTTGGACGGATGATTGGTGTATGGACTGTAAAGCCTAGGCGTTGGTCGGCGAATCCGTGTATTGGGTGAAGTCGGCGTAGGCTTCGTTGCCGTG
>Ga0163227_100032_pt1 | contig 64594 bp, 49 predicted proteins | sample MSEWel2016_09_14_2_FD_113148 | JGI IMG/M metagenome (GOLD analysis project Ga0163227, IMG submission 113148) | Subsurface microbial communities from deep shales in West Virginia, USA - MSEEL Well Study Marcellus 5H_2016_09_14 ...
CCAAAATACCATTCATAATCCATTTAATCAAGGTATCACCCCTGCCGGGGCTTTTCCATTCATTGCAACAAAATTGCTACCAAACTGCCGCCCGCCGGGGCTGGTCCACCTATAAAAAGCAGAGTTAAAACAATATCCGTCTTCACTTATAGATTGGAAAATACCTGGTAATGCCAGAATCCCTCTTACCATATACCCAAGCCCTCTGCTCTTTGCTCCATGCTCTATGCCTCAACTGTCTCCCCTCGCCAACACTATTTAACACCCCATTTTTGAAAATCATCACTTAAAGGCCTACATTTGCACCGCTATTAAATGAAAATCAGGCAAAAAAAGGCCTGAAGCACTCAGATTCTGACATCTACATTTTTTTTTACACACAATTAATTTTTTGGGGAAGTCCTCATGGAAACAGCTTCAAAACTATTAGGACGCTTTCTTATATGGCGGGTCAAAAATGTTTCACAAAAACATTTCACACTATTTTTGTCTTTTGTCATCGGATTGGGCAGCGGTTTGGCGGCCGTAATACTAAAGAACACCATACATTTCACCCACCAGCTTCTGACAGAAGGATTTACCATGGAGCATGAAAACTGGCTCTACCTGGCGTACCCGCTGATCGGAATTTTCCTTACCGTTATTTTTTCCAAATATTTCGTTAAAGACAGCATCAGTCATGGTGTCACGAAAATATTGCATGCATTTTCACGCAAAGGCGGATATCTGAAACCGCACAACTCATTCACTTCCATCATCGGAAGTACCTTTACCATCGGATTTGGGGGATCAGTCGGGGCAGAGTCCCCTATTGTACTGACCGGAGCTTCTATTGGTTCATCACTGGGACGGATGTTTCACCTCAACCAAAAAACCATCACCCTTCTGGTCGGAGCCGGAGCCGCAGGTGCGGTAGCCGGGATTTTCAAGGCCCCTATCGCCGGAATGGTATTCACCCTCGAAGTGCTGATGCTGGATCTGACAATGGCTTCGGTGGTACCTCTTCTGATTGCATCTGTTACCGCTACCACCATTGCCACCTTTTTCCTGGGTGAAGGAGCCGAATTTGCATTTCACCTCGAAGAGCAATTTGTGCTCAACAATCTGCCCTGGTATGTAGTTCTGGGTGTTATTGGCGGGCTTTTGTCACTTTACATGACCTGGGGAAGCATGTACGCCGAAGGGAAAATCCTCAAAATAAAAAACCCGTTTGCACGCTTACTGACAGGAGGTCTGATTTTGAGTTTACTGATATTCCTTTTCCCGCCGCTATACGGAGAAGGGTACACAACCATATCAGCTTTGCTCAGTGGCAACACGGATGTGATTGTTGAGAACACATTCTTTTATACCCTGAAAGAGAACAACCTGGTGATACTTGGCTTTCTCCTTTTGCTAATCATTTTTAAGATAGTTGCCACAGCTGCAACCAACGGTAGTGGCGGTGTGGGGGGTATTTTTGCCCCAACTCTTTTCACAGGAGGAATTGCAGGCTTCCTTCTATCAAAACTATTAAAAGATCTGGGCTGGGCCAGTCTCCCAAGCTCACACTTTACCCTTGCAGGAATGGCAGCCCTGATGGCCGGAGTTATGCATGCCCCGCTTACAGGAATTTTTCTCATTGCCGAAATCACCAACGGATATGCCTTGTTCATACCATTGATTCTCACCTCCACCGTATCCTATCTGACCATCATGTATTTTGAGCCACACTCCATATACACAAAACGTCTGGCAAAAAAAGGTGAACTGCTGACCCACCATAAAGACAAAGCTGTATTGACGCTCATGCGTCTCAATAAAGTTATTGAAACTGATTTTAAAACGGTAAATCCTGACATGTCGCTTGGCGAGATGGTAAAAATAATCGCTAAAGCACGCAGAAACCTCTTTCCCGTTGTTCATGAGGATGGCAAACTCCTGGGAATCGTTCTTTTGGACGACATCAGAGAAATCATGTTTAACAACGAACTCTACGATAAAATGAAAGTGGAAAACTTCATGACCGTTCCCCCGGCATTCATTGAAGCCAGCGAAAATATGGATCAGGTAATGCGAAAATTTGAAGAAACAGGCGCCTGGAACCTCCCGGTTACCGACCAGGGACGATACCTGGGCTTTGTCTCCAAATCAAAAATATTCTCTGTTTACCGACGTGTATTGATTCACTTTTCTGATGAGTAGAAATTAGAGAATAGCCAGTAGAGAATAGCCAGTAGAGAATAGTCTGTAGTATAATTGTTTTCAGATTTTTATTTTTTGAAACGCACTTGTTCAAAAAAACAAAGAATCTGGCAATCAATTATTACCTTTGGAAAAAAATTAACAGTAATATATGGTCTTTTCGAAGACTCCTAACTTTACAAAACAATGAAGAGAGACGAGAAAATTTTCGAACTGATTGAAAAAGAGCACAAACGCCAGCTCAACGGCATTGAACTGATTGCTTCCGAAAACTTTGTAAGCGAACAGGTAATGAATGCTATGGGCAGCTGCATGACCAATAAATATGCAGAAGGCCTTCCCGGAAAGCGTTACTACGGAGGTTGCCAGGTAGTTGACGAAAGTGAAACCCTGGCCATTGAACGCCTGAAAGAACTTTTCGGAGCTGAGTGGGCCAACGTCCAGCCACACAGTGGTGCCCAGGCCAACATGGCTGTGCTGATGACCGTATTGAATCCGGGTGACAAGTTCCTCGGACTGGATCTGGCGCATGGTGGTCACCTGTCACACGGTTCCCCTGTCAACAGTTCAGGTCGTCTCTACGAACCCATTGCGTACGGAGTAAAAGAAGATACCGGACGTGTAGATTATGACATGATGGAAAAGCAGGCACTGGAGCACAAACCAAAGCTGATTATTGGCGGTGCTTCGGCCTACTCACGCGACTGGGATTACAAACGCATGCGTGAAATAGCCGACAAAGTTGGCGCCATCCTCATGATTGACATGGCCCACCCCGCCGGTTTGATCGCTGCAGGATTGCTGGAAAATCCGGTAAAACATGCACACATTGTTACCTCCACTACCCACAAAACATTGCGTGGGCCCCGTGGTGGTATCATCCTTATGGGAAAAGACTTCGACAACCCAATGGGCATAAAAACCAAGAAAGGTGAAATCCGCAAAATGTCATCATTGCTTGATTCTGCGGTATTTCCGGGTATCCAGGGAGGACCACTGGAGCACGTGATTGCTTCTAAAGCAGTCTCATTCTTCGAAGCACTGCAACCTGAATACAAAGAGTACCAGAAACAGGTTCAAAAGAATGCCGCAAAAATGGCTGAGTGCTTCATCGAAAAAGGATATAAAGTTATCTCTGGTGGTACCGACAACCACAGCATGTTGATTGATCTGCGCACCAAATTCCCTGAGTTGACCGGCAAAAAAGCTGAAAACACTCTGGTTATTGCCGACATCACCATCAACAAAAACATGGTGCCTTTCGATGATCGTTCTCCTTTCCAGACCTCAGGTATTCGTGTAGGAACAGCTGCACTTACCACTCGTGGACTGAAAGAAGAGCACATGGCACCCGTTGTTGATTTACTGGATGAAGTATTGAGTGATCCTGACAATGAGGCTACGCTTTCATCTGTTCGCACCAAAGTAAACGAGATGATGAAGGATTTCCCCATTTTTGCCTATTAGACTTAAGTCAGGTTCCGTTTGAACATAAAATAAAAAGCAAAGACGCAGCCACCTTGGGCGTCTTTGCTTTTATTCTTTACAATTACTTCTACCAGGAAAAAATGGAAATTACCGATGCCATACTTTTGGTTGTAGCCGGACTTGCAGCAGGGGTTATCAACACCTTTGCCGGCAGCGGGTCATTAATTACCCTTCCGCTGCTCATGTTCATGGGCCTCCCTCCTGCAGTGGCCAACGGAACCAATCGCATAGGCGTAGTGGTGCAAAATCTGGTTGCCACCCGGAACTTTCTTCATCAAAAGGAGCTGCAACCCCAAAAAGAATGGCCGCTGGTAATACCCACATTGTTTGGCTCTTTGCTGGGAGCTTTGGTGGCGGTTGAAATCAACGAAGACATCCTCAATTATTTCATTGGCGGATTGTTGGTAGTCATGTTTTTTGTGATTCTGCTAAAACCTGCAGCCTGGATAAAAGGACAAGCCGACCAGGTTAAAACCACCAGATCCCGCATCATCAACAGCATTATTTTCTTCTTTATCGGGGTATATGGTGGGTTTATACAAGCCGGAGTAGGGCTTTTCCTTTTAGCGGGGCTGGTTCTTGGTGCCTGTTACAATCTCGTCAGAGCCAATGCTGTAAAAGTACTGATGGTACTCGCCTTCACCATTGTAGCCCTCGTTGTTTTCATCACGGCAGGACAAATAGCCTGGAGCTACGGTCTTTTGCTTGCAGCCGGAAATGCACTGGGGGCCTGGTTTGCCTCCAAAAATGCCCGTAAAATCGGGGCTAAGAACATCAGATATGTCCTTCTTGCTGTGGTATTGATTTCAGGATTGAAAGTATTGGGGGTATTTTAAATATATTTAAAGTGGTGACCCATATGGAAAAAACAGCATTTCTATTCAATAGTATTTGTCAATGCCACCAAACCCCTTAATCAGTTTATTGTCTTTCGTCTTATCCATGAAATGATGTAAGCGTTTCTTAAACTCGTCTGGTCTTTTCCTTGCACTTTCAATGTATGCAATTCTAATTCTTTTGTAAGGTTCTGAGAAATTCTGAAAATTCTCCCAAACAACATTTTGCGACTTTAACTCCCTGATTATGTCTTCCGGAAAAATAAATTTCTTTTGGATTATTTCCTGAACTTCATTTTTCAATGAGTTGTGAATTAAATTGTTTTCAAAAAGCCATTTCAGGCGTTCCACATTGGGTTGTGAGAAAGACGAGTTTTTTCTTCGTTTACAAAATCGTTGAATGGTGGTCTCGCCGTTTAATGATTTGACGGTACTGTCAATCCATCCAAAACATAAAGCTTCTTCAACTGCGTCATTATACAGAATTCTTTCTTTACCTGTTTTCTTCAATGGATATTCCAACCAAATGTCATCTCTCCTTTCAAAATTAATCTCGAGCCATCTTCTCCAATGATGTCTGCTTGTAAAATATTTGGTATGGATCCCGGTCATTTTGAAAACGTCCATTATTTCGATGTAAACCAGGAGATTTTAAAACAAAAATCCTGGATGTCCATTATCCGGCAAAACGTTTACTGCAGATTAAAGTGATAAGTTATGGTTCCTTTCTGGTATGCAGGAGCATTTCCGTCACTATTAAATCTGGCTTTTAACGCTGCCTGACGAGCCACCCGCCACAGGTAGGAATTCTGAGTAGTTGTTCCTTTGAGAATTGGCTCCGCACTTACCACGTTTCCGTTGCGATCTACAGTAATCTCAACTACAACAATACCTTCTTCCTGGATGTTGTACTCAGGCTTGGGAAGAGATCCACTCAGACTACGTCCACTCAAATCAAATCCTGTTCCGCTATCGCCTTTCCCGGTTCCGTTGTAAGTTCCTGCTCCGGGTTCTCCACCAAGGGCTCCCTCATTTCCTGCACCACCAGCTTCTCCCTGAGATGTATTGCTTCCATCCGACTTACTAAATGCATTGGAAACATTGTTGCGGGCTTCCTGTGCCTGGCGCTCCTGCTCCTCACGCTTACGGCGTTCTTCCTCCAGTTGACGCTGACGCTCCAATTCCTCCTGACGCTGACGCTCCTCCTCGATTCGTTTTTGTCTTTCAATCTCTTCCTGACGCTTACGCTCCTCTTCCAGACGTTTTTTCTCTGCCTCCTGTTTGGCTTTTTCTTCTTCACTAATTGCAGGAGCCTCTTCAAAATCCTGAGTATTCACTGCTTCATCCGATGTTTCCTCGGTAGTTGCAGGTGGCGGACTCACCGGTTCGGGCTGACTGACAGGTGGGGGTGTATTTTGCTCTCCGGAGGGATTATTGCGAACAGGTTCCGAAGCGCCCCAACCTGTGTCCGAATCGCCAAAATCGACCAATATCCCTTCCTCTTCCCGTGGAATACTGGAAAGACCCAGAATCATGAGCAAAATCAAAATTACTGCATGAAAAATGGTACTACCTATTACTCCGGCTCGCTTATCTTTTTTTGATCGATCTTCCATTTATACTATTCTTCCTTTTCATTGTATTTAAAACCACCATCGTCATTCAAAACATTCGTTTTAGAACAACCCTTTAACCAGTATTTTGGATCTTTATCCGATATTTCAATACCCGTCTTTATTATCTCTGCAGCAAAAGGGTTTGAGAAATTAAAATCTCCTTTACCAATTGGATGGGGTTCAATTCGAACATCAAAGTTTGCAGCAAGGATCATCAGTTCTACCTGCTATTTTGCCCGCGTAGCCAAAATCAGCTTATACTTATTGCGTTTGGCGATGTTCATCACCCTTACCACCTCTTTCATGGGCACATTTTCATCCACATGCAGAGAGATATAGGTCTCGGGATTCTGGCCCACTTTTTCTCTCAGCAAAGGTTCAATCTGACTGAAACTCACCCTCCGTTCTTCCACATAAAACTCAAGGTTTCGGGTAATGGAAACCGTCGTCAGGGGCTTGGCTGCTGTCTGATTTTTACTCTGTGGCAACAGCAATTTTAATGCCGTAGGGTGCACTAATGTGGAGGTGATCATAAAAAAGATCAGCAAAAGAAAGACCACATCGGTCATTGACGACATGCTAAAGGTTGCATTTATTTTACTTCTCGACTTTAAAGCCATGGTGTTTGTTTTCTTTCCATTAATCAATAAGGCCTATTGAGGCCTGTTCGTCCTTCACTACCGCACGGGCTCATTGAGCAAATCCATAAACTCCATGGTGCGGGCTTCCATTTTAAAAACCACCTTCTCCACTCTTGCTACCAGCCAGTTGTAGGCAAAATAAGCAATAATTCCAACGATCAGACCCGTAACAGTGGTCACCAGTGCAGTATAAATACCTCCGGCAAGCATATCCACTTCAATATTGCTTCCGGCATTGGACATTTCCCAGAACGATTTAATCATACCAATAACCGTACCGGTAAACCCGATCATAGGAGCACCGCCAGCCACAGTAGCCAACACAGGCAAACCTTTCTCAAGACGGCTCACCTCCAGATTGCCCACATTCTCGATAGCAATATTCACATCATTGAGTGGTCGTCCGATGCGGGTAATACCTTTGGCAATCATACGGGACACCGGGTTGTCGTTGGACTCACACAGGGCCAGTGCCGATTCAATCTTACCTTCATGAATGTAATCCTTGATGCGATTCATAAAGCTCTTATCCTCACGGGAAGCCCTTTTAATGGCAAGATAACGTTCAATAAAAATGTAAATGGCAATAAACGAGAGTAGGAAAAGCGGAATCATAATCCACCCTCCCTGCATTACCAATTCTATAAGGTCAATGGTTACTTTTTCTTCACCTTCGGCAAGTTCAGCCCCATCGGCAACAGCCTGACCTGCCGCCTGCATCATCATGAAAATATTCATATCCTTCAGTATCTTTGTTAATCTGTTTACACTATTTTGCAGGCCAAATTAGTGATTTTTTTGCCAACACTGAAAAACAAGTGTGAAGAGTTTTGTACTAAAACACCATTTCTTTCACTTCCACACCTTCAAGCTTCTTCATGGCATTAATCAGAAGCTGTGCCTTTTCATTATCCGGAATCAGCTGAAGAATAATAATTCCTCCCTGGGAACAATTGTTTCCGTTGGTATTATGTAAACCCAGTCTGGTTTTAATGGAACAGCCATAGCGGGTAAGGATTTCCTGAACCTGTTGGGCTTCGTCAAAACGGTCTTCCACATGAATTCCGATAATGTGTTCGTTGATTTTTGCCATGATGAGTGGTTTTTTAATTTGGACAATGATTCCTTTAATCCGTAATTCTAAATTTAACAATCCTCCTTTACATTGTCAAAAACTCTTTTCCTCCAAAAAATTACACGTAGTTACCAATATTATAAAAATTCGATATATTTCATTTTTCCATATCTAATCTACCTTATACATAAGACAGGCAAGGAATAAACAGGCTGAAAGCCTGATAGCAATAGCCTGAGGCAGCGCCCCAGGAAAATTGTAACAACTCCCCCCTCTCATTATTGGTCGCATCGCGACCAATAATGAGAGGGGGGGGGGGGGATGAGGGAAACCTCAAAACCCAGGGCGTTGCCCTGGGCTATTGCTTTCAGGCTGTTGGCCTGTTCAAGAATAGTTTTGAAAGGAAAAAAGTTGCTCCCAGGGGAATCCAGACCAATTAAAAACGCAATTAGTAACAATAAAATTAGTCCTTTTCCTTCTTGTATGCTTTCCCCAAATGAAGGCTCTGTTTTGCCCACCTATATTTGTCATAGGGCTTTGCCCCAGTCCATTGCTTAAAGATCTTTGGCCTTAAAAAAACGCAACACCATTATGTATTCCCCTAAAAGGGAAAAACCTCGCTCTGGGGAGAAGTAGATTATTCATAACTTCACGGTTACCTTCTTTTTCCGGGGTTTGTTTATTACTTTTGCTAAAAGGAGCATGGAAATGATTATCAACCAAAACGCACACATGTCCTTTTTAAATCAAGCAATAACCGACGTTACACCCCTTTCTCACGAAGCTTTCGCTGAACTTAAAGGAATGACCACCACCAGGAGCCTGAAGAAAAATGAGTTTATCCTGAGGCAGGATGCCATCTGTAAACACATCTACTTCGTAAAAACCGGCATGGTACGAATCTACTATCTCAAGGACGGGCGGGATGTCACCGAATGGTTTGCCTACGACCGGCAATTTTGCTTCTCCATCATGAGCTATTTCCATGAGAAACCCAGCAAACTTATAATTCAATGTCTTGAAGATTGTGAAATCACTTTTTTCCCAAAGGCAGGACTGGAGAAATCATCTGATGAAAACCTGGAAATCAGCCGTTTTTATCGATCATTATTGGCCGGCTCACTTATTGGATCCCAATTGAGAATGGAGTCCATACAATTTGAAACAGCTCTTCAGCGTTACCAGTCTTTAATGAATAATAATCCTGAAATTATACAACGCGCCCCGCTAAAGTATATCGCCTCATTTCTGGGCATTACCGTTGAAACATTAAGCCGTATTCGCCATCAACTTCATCAATTGACATTTATCAATTGAATCATTCCTCTTTTCTGATTCTTTTGTAAAAAACCTTTTGTATAAGTATCTTGAAAAAATCAGGTTATCATGAAAAAAATTTTTACTATCGCGGCAGTTTTGTTCCTGGCCGGAAACATGCTGGCCCAAAAAACCAAAGAAAACAATATCGATAAGATGATTGAAAAATTAACGCTGGAAGAAAAAATAAACATCGTTGTGGGTGTCGGCTTCAATATGCCGGGCATCACTCCCGAATCAGAAATGATTGAAGAAAAAGTTCCGGGAGCTGCAGGTCACTCTTTTGCCATTAACCGCATCAACCTGCCTACCACCGTATTGGCCGATGGCCCCGCAGGAGTACGCATCACTCCCGAGCGCCCTAACGACGACAAGACCTATTATGCTACAGCTTTCCCGATTGCTTCGTTGATGGCTTCCACCTGGGATACAGCGCTAATGCAGGAGGTTGGCCAGGCTTTCGGAAATGAATCCAAAGAGTACGGAGTGGATATCCTGCTGGCTCCTGCCCTGAACATTCATCGCCATCCGCTTACCGGAAGAAACTTTGAGTACTATTCCGAAGACCCGGTAGTTTCCGGAAAAATGGCTGCCGCATTTGTCAGAGGCGTTCAGAGTGAAGGCGTGGGAACCAGCATCAAGCATTTTGTGGCCAACAATCAGGAAACCAACCGGACAACCGTGAATGCCATCATCAGTGAAAGAGCATTGCGCGAAATTTACCTGAAAGGGTTTGAAATTGCAGTAAAGGAAGCACAACCATGGACTGTAATGTCGTCTTACAACAAGATTAACGGCGTATATGCGTCACAACGTCACGATTTGCTTACCTCCATTTTGCGGGGCGAATGGGGTTTTGAAGGATTTGTCATGACCGACTGGTTTGCCGGAGATGATGCCGTGGCACAGATGAAAGCCGGAAATGACCTGCTCATGCCGGGAATAGAAAAACAAAGAGAAGCCATCAAATCTGCCATCGAAGACGGATCGTTATCAATGGAAATCCTCGATCAAAATATTGGACGCATCCTTAATATTTACACACAAACCCTTTCGTACAAAGGATACAAACCAACCGGCAATCCAGATCTGGAAAATCATAAAGAACTTGCCAGAAAAGCGGCAGCCCAGGGAATAATTCTGCTTGACAATAAAGACAATACCCTGCCGTTGAACAAAAACAATAAAACAGCGCTTTTTGGTGTTGCATCTTATGAAACTCTTATCGGTGGTACAGGAAGCGGCGATGTGAATAATGCCAGCGAAGTTTCCCTTTTCGAAGGTTCTCAAAACAACGAAATGAATATTGACGAGAACCTGGCCAATACTTATCTGGAATACATTAAAATCGGTAAAGAAAATCTCCCTCCGAAAACGTTCTTTATGGCTCCCGACCAACAGGTAAGCGAAAAAGACTGGACACCGGAAGAGGTAAACCAAATTGCTGAAAGAACAGAACTTGCTGTTTATACTATCGGAAGAACATCCGGGGAGTTTCAGGACAGAAAAGTGGAGAACGACTTCCTGTTGAACGACAAAGAACTGAATACCATAAAATTACTTTCAAAAGCTTATCACTCCCGGGGAAAAAAGCTGGTGGTAATACTCAACATTGGAGGAGTCATTGAAACGGCTTCGTGGAAGGAGTTGGCGGATGCCATTTTACTGGCCTGGCAGCCCGGTCAGGAAGCCGGAAATGCCATAACAGATGTACTTACCGGCAAAGTGAATCCATCAGGAAAACTCACTATGACCTTTCCGGTAAACTACGAAGATCATAAATCCTCAGAGAATTTCCCGGGCAGAGAATTCGATCTTCCTCCGGTTGGTAACATCAGCTTTATGGAAGCAAAGCCTGCCGAAGTGAAATATGAAGAAGGTATTTTTGTGGGTTACCGGCATTTTGAAACCAACAAAGTTAAGACATCTTATCCATTTGGCTACGGACTTTCTTATACCACATTTGATTACAGCAAACTGAAAGTTAAAGAAAAATCAGGTGGATACGAGGTAAGTTGTACCATAAAAAACACCGGATCGACTCCCGGCAAAGAGGTGGTTCAGCTCTATATCTCTGCTCCTCAGGGAGATTTACAAAAACCGGTCAGAGAACTAAAAGCTTTCCATAAAACAGGATTGCTCCAGCCAGGTGAAAAAGAAACCATTACTTTCAGTTTATCCAAATATGATTTGGCATCCTATCACACCAAAAAATCTGCATGGATTGCTGAAACAGGGACTTACAAGATACAGATTGGTGCTTCAGTTGAAGAAATAAACCTGGAAGAATCAATTGCTTTAGAAAAACAGGTGGTGGTTTCGGATGTTGAAAACCAATTTGAGGAGGTAAAACTGAATTTGGAGGAGAAAGAAAAAGAATTTCAAAAAGCTAAAGCACCATTGCACGAAACAAAAGTCTATCGTGAAATTGAGTGGAGTAGTCCTGAAGGTTTCCCGCTAACAATGGATATTCACGTACCGCAAACAGGCAAAGAGAGCTATCCGGTGCTTGTAATTTACCACGGCGGAGGCTGGCTTGTAAACGACCAAAGCATCATGGAAGAGCCCTCTGCCTATATCTCAGGGCATGGAGAGTATATCGTCTGCAACGTGAATTACCGGTTGTTGGGTGACAACAACAACACAACCCGAATGGATGATATTATCGAGGATGTGTTTGGAGCGCTTTTGTGGATAAAGGAGAATATAGCTGATTACGGCGGAAACCCAAATAAAGTGGCTGTAACCGGAGACAGTGCCGGCGGACATCTCGCCTCGAGCATATTAAATATGGGGCGCAACCTGGGAACAGGCCAATTCAGTCCGGAAAACCTGAAATTCAACCCTACCTACATCCCTGAAGGATTAACCATAGAAGAGATCATCAAAAAAGACATGTTAAAGGTGCAGGCAGCCATCATCAGTTATGGGGCCTTCGACATCTATGAATCAGCAAAAAACGGCAATTTTGAATCGAAGGAAAATGCCTTTTGGTCTTTTGCCAATGCCGAAGCACGTGGACTTTTTGGGCCGGACTACTCTATTGAACAAAATCCTGAACTTTACAAGGCAGTCTCTCCGATATACAACATCCCTGAAGCCGGTGAATATAAATTACCTCCGCAACTATTCACTGTGGGGAGTGAAGATAATCTGACCACCCCAAAAACGGTGAAAGCTTATGTGAAAAAACTAAAAGCCGCGGACCAGCAGGCTGAATTATGGGTGTATGAAGGAAGACCACATGCTTTTCTCGATTCCGGGTCGAATGAATTTCTGGGAACCAGCTTTGAAAAAGATGCCATTCAAGCGATTAAAAAGATGATAGAGTTCCTGGATGGTGTGTTTTACAGCGAATAGTTATCAATAAGTTAACTAAACAAGAGAATATAAGGTTTTCGAACCATATCAGGCATATCAGAACATTTAAGTTTTAAAAAGTCAAAAGTGGGGGTTTCACTCGAAGTGAAGCCCTCACTTTTGTAATATCTCAATCCCATTCACTTACGTTTACTTAAAATGTGTGAATATTTCTGATCCACCTCCCCATCAAACTGAGCACCTTCAAAAATCACATCTCCTGAGTATTCCGTATATTTAAAATCTACCTCTTCGTAGAAATGGGCATTACTGAACATTGCTCCATCAGGAAATTTGGCATATTTAAAACTTGCCTCCTCTTCAAAAGCTGCTTCATGAAAGTTGACAAAACCGGAGAAGTCAGCATATTTAAAATTGGCTTCATCCTGAAACCGGCTTCCAATAAAACTTGTTTCTTTGCGGAACTTTGAATACTTAAAATTGGCTTCATGAGAGAAAATATTGTTATTAAACACCACCTCTTCCGGAAATAACGAGTACTTAAATGACGTCTCACCATTGAAAGTACAATCAATAAAAGTGACCGCCTTCCCGAAATCTGCCCGGTAGCACCTATCCCGGTGGTCTTCACAATAAAAAGCCAAAACATCGTCGGTAAAAGTGCAATTCACAAAAGCCAGTTCCACCTCCACATTGCTAAAAAATGAATCTTTGTTACCCCGTTCCTGCTGGCGGTTTTCCAGATTGGTTAAATCAAGTTCCCCCACCACTTTTACGCCTTTGAGATTTACGGCATCGCCCCGGTTAATCATACCTATAATCTCGTCTGCATCCATGGTTTCCTGTGCAGAAAGATTAAGGGTTAAGAATATTCCAAAAAGAAAAATCAGTGTCTTCATGATATTGAGTTTTGAGTATTGAATAGTAATGCGACGTTGTTACAACTTGAATTGTTACAGGTTCTGGAGAAGAAAAAATTCCTGTCAAAATACAACATAGCCATTGAGGTTGGCTATTATTCATACCTCAAGGCCTCCACGGGATTCCTGATTGCAGCCCGCCAGCAATTCCAGCTTACGGTAATAGCGGCCACTGCAAAAACTATCAGCCCGGTAGCAGCAAAAATCCACCAACTCACAGCCGTGTGATATGCAAAACTCTTCAACCACTCATGCATGCCCCACAAGGCAAATGGAATAGCCAGGAGAAACGACACAGCCACCCATTTCAGCAAACCTTTGTTCAGCAAAACAATCACCTCAGAAACCAGAGCTCCATTCACCTTCCGAATCCCTATTTCTTTGGTGCGGCGCCGTACCAAATAACTTGAGTAAGCAAAAAGTCCGGTAACAGCTATAAGCACGGCTATGATAGCAAACCAACCGGTTACGGACAACAACCGTTCTTCAGACTCATATTGGGACCTCAATTGCTCATCAAGAAAAACGGGTTCAAAAGCAGGTCCGGGATAGATTATGGAGAAAGTTTTATCAATGCCCTCCATGACTTCCAAAGCCCGACCTTCTTCGTATTTTACCAATAAAAAACGATAATGATGGTCTTTGGGACTTTGCACAAAAAAGGCAAAGTTACCAACCTCATCGTAAAGAGAATTATAGTGAAAATCATCCACGACCCCACTAACGAAAAAATCTATCTTCTCAGGAGAATCGTCTTCTGAACCAGGAAAGTTTCCCGCCACGATGTCTTCTTGAGCAAACGATTTTAGAAGTGCAATATAAAATGATTCATTAATAAAAATAGAAAACTCCTGATTTTCACTAAAAACCTCTTCAACTTTAATATCCAACGTATTTATAGCATCAGGATCAACCATTGCAAACTTGAAAGGATAGTTCTGATTGCCCAGTTCAAGATTCAGATCCTGAAGCCGAAAACCGGGATAATGCTGAGCCGTTGCTGCACTCTTAACACCAGGCAGTTTAAGTACTTCCTCTTTGAGCACATTTATTTTCTCGTTACGCGGCCCCGATACTCTTACCACAGCGATGTTTTCAGGATTGAAGCCAAGATCCTTCTCACGAATAAAATTTAGTTGTTTGTTCAACAATAATCCAAATGCAATCAGCCCGGCGACTATGGAAAACTGAAACAACAACAAAGGTACTGAGCTGTTCAATCTGCTCCCCGATAGTACTGACTTCTTAAACACATTTCTCAAATCGCTAAGTCCCGACACCAATACAATGCATGCAGACAAACCTATAACAACCAACCAAAAACCGGAATCACCAAAATCAATCGACCATCCGGTAAACAGACCACTTATTAATTCACGCAATAATTTTACAACCATCACTGCAAGAGTTCCTCCAATAAGAACAAGAAGAACGACTCTCCAAAGATGATACAACCAGATACGGGTACGGGAACTACCCATAATTTGCATAATGTGCGACTGTTTCAGATTGGTATCCCGGATAGTGACATCCATAACCAAAAAATTAAACAAGGCTGTCAGAAACAAAAGAACACCCACTATCAACAAAATATCCAAATGCGACTGCCTTACGCCCAATGAAATATCTCTGATAAGTCCCGGAGTGAAATGAACTTCACTGAGTGGCTGCAACTTAGACTCAAAAGCCTCAAGAGGTGGTCCATGAGCATCTCCAATGAAAGGTTCGAGAAGTGAATTAAATTTATCCGATAAAACAACAGGATCAGCATTTTCATAAAGTCTCAGATATACGTAAGCACCATAAACCTTCATCCCATCGATATGATTCAGAGTTTGTTCATAATGCCCATACTTCGATAAGATCATATCGTATTTCAGGTGAGAGTTCTCCTGATCCTTGCTGATGACACCTACCACCCGGCAACTTCTGTTCTGCGCCTGATCCTGCGCATTGTATTTCAGCTCCACCATTTTACCCAATGGATCAGTATCCCCAAACAAATTCGCGGCAGCCTGTTGGCTCAACAATACCGTATTGGGCTCTTCTAAAAAAGAAACATCACCGGATTTCAGTTCAATTCCAAAGAACTCCATAAAACGACGATCCCCATAAACCGGCTCTTTGATCCTTACCACACGGTCTCCATTCAGCAAATCAAATTGCTCATCGTTTTTATAGAAGGTGGTATAAGACTCAATTTCAGGTTGATCTTCCAACGCTTTGTCAAAAGCAGAAAAAGTAGAAGCCCAGAATGTTCCGTTGTTAATTCTGCTTATAATACGATAGACTTTATCGTAACCCACTACATCCCTATCATACGAATAATGATATCCTACAAAAGAAATAATCACCAAGGCCACTGCCAGGGCCACTGTCAAACCAATAAGATTGACCGTTACAAAGAACTTTTCTTTCAGCAAGTGTCGGATGGCTAGTTTTAAGTTTAACATGGCGCTCGTTTAGATGATGATTAAAAATTCATATAACTTTTAATTTCAATTTTTCAGAACCATCATACTACATATCAATGAAGGAATGAGTTATTGAGAAAATAATTACAGGGCTCACCATTTAACCCTTCCACCATTCACTCCACTCACTACCCTCTGCGTTTTTACTCATACCTCAAAGCCTCCACCGGATTCTTTATAGCCGCTTTATAGCTTTGCCACCACACCGACACAATTGTTACCAGCAAGGCAATAAGACCTGTAAGCAGAAAAATCCACCAACTAATGGTAATATGATAGGCAAACCCTTGCAACCAACCATTCATAGCCCACCAAGCCATGGGGACAGCCAATAAAAAGGCGACAATCTCATATCTGATAAAAAAACCGAATACCAGCTTAATGATATCGATAACCGTAGCTCCGTTCACTTTTCGAATGCCAATCTCTCTGGTACGTTGCTGTGCAAAAAAACTAACCAGACCAAACAACCCGAGGGAAGCTACAATTATGGTAAAAAGTGTAAAGGCCGCCAGAATCATACTCAGACGTTTCTCGTCGTTGTATTGCCTGTTAAAATTGTCACTACTAAAAAAGTAATCCATAGGATCGTTGGGGTAATGCCGATTCCAGAGATGCTCCAACCGGGATAGTAAATCATGCACATCACCACTTAACCGGAAGGAATAAAACCCAAATTCCCAGGGGTGTACATGAGTAAACACTATGGGATAAGCAGGCTTTTTTAATCCTTCATGGTGAAAATCATTAACAACTCCCTTGATAGTGTATAATTGGCCAGCCAATCTGACCTGTCTGTTCACCGCCTCTTCAGGAGAGTTATAATCCAACAAATGAATGATGCTCTCACTTACAATTACATTATTTGAATCGTTGCGAAAAGGTTGTTCAAAATTGCGGCCTGCCAACAAATTCAGCCCATAAGTATCAATAAACCCATCATCGATCTGACTTACGGCGACCTGGCTTTTCAAATCACTTTGTGCTTCTGGCCTGGAAAGGTCATTGCTACTGAATCGAACAGGTTGTCCCGGCACATTCCAACTTGCAGTTCCGCTGGTGATACCCGGTATTTGAACAGCCTCATCGCGGAACATGATAAAGTTCTCTCTGCGAAGGGGATCTCCATGCGTAGAAGCAGTCCCGTTGATAACAACAACCTGATCCAAATTAACTCCCAGTTCAGAATTTTGCATAAAATGTATTTGTCTGGAAACCGTAATCGAACTGATTACCAGAAAAACGGACATAAAAAACTGCAGCGCAACCAGCCATTGTGAACCACTGTTTTTCATGATTTTCCGTTGTTGCTGAAGTGCAGGGTTGACTTTTAACATGGGGATGGCACTGATAACAGCCGTAACGACAATACCAACCGCAATTAATCCTGTAATCGACAGAGTAATTGCACCATAGTCAATAACACTGTTTTTGAAAGGAACGCCCAGCATCCGATCAAAGACTCCACGGGTAATAAAAAAGAGTACTCCGCCCAAAGCAATAGCACCCAGGTTGATAATAACACTTTCGGTAAGGGCGATAACAAACAACTCTTTTTTCCCGGCTCCCAACTTTCTGAAAATTGCAAAAACGTTCAATCGCTTTCGCGACAAAGCGGTCGATAGATTTATATAGTTCATCCATACAACAATCAAAATGAGAGCCGCAATCAGCATCAAAGCATCTATGGTTATTTTTCGGGTACTCACTCCCAGTTCACCCCCACGTTTGGTGCTGTAATGAATATCAGAAAGCGACTGAAGTGTAAGCTTTCCTACCCGGTTTTGACGTGGCAGATGATTGAAATACTTTTCTACAATTGCATCAAGTGATGTTTCGATCTGTTTTGCGGGCACTCCCTCTTTTACCTTCAGGTAAGTCCACCAGTGGGCACCATCAAAACCTCCTCTTTCATCAAGCTCACCCATACTCACCCAGGTTCGTATCGGCATAAAGTAATCAAAGTGGATGTGAGAATTGGCAGGCAAATCCTCGAAAATTCCTGTAATCTCATGACGCATCCCCTGATTCACAAACAATACCTTACCGATGGGCTCTTCATTTCCAAATATTTCTTTTGCTTTTGATTCAGAAATCACACAGGTATTGGGACGATTGAGTATGGCCCTGCCCCGCATCATTTCCAATCCAAAAACATCTACAAAATCGCCCTCCACCCACAAATCGGGCTGATCACTGTAATATCTATCCTCATATCTGACCAACACCTGCTCTATATAACCAATTCCTGCATATTCCACCTCCGGAATATCCTCCTGAATAACTCTGAAAAGACCTCGTGGTGTTTTAGTGGAATGAAGGACCTCTTCGCCCGCCTGGGTAATATCGTAATTTACACGATAGATGCGCTCATGATCGGGCCAAAAGGTATCAAAACCCTTCTCATAACCAAGGTAAACGACTATATGTGAAAAGAATAACAACCCTACGGCAAGACCGAAAATATTCAGCAGTGCATGAAATCTATTCTTTCTTAAATGATTAATCGTAGATCGGATATTAATTAAATTCATAGACTAAAAATTTTCTACTCGTATCGCAATGCCTCCACCGGGTTGCGATTCGCTGCATTCACACTTTGAAATATCACAGTTACTATAGCAACAAAAAGAATAAGCAAACCTGCCAGCATAAATATCCAGATACTCACATCAATTCGATAAGCAAATCCCTGAAGCCACCTGTTCATTAAAACCCATGACAGAGGAATGGCGACCGCAAACCCGGCAAGTCCGGTTATCAGAAAAGGCTTAATCAAACGGCCAACAATACTTGTAACAGGCTCTCCCATACTCTTGCGGATACCAATTTCTTTAGTCCTCTGCTCGGCCATAAACATGATAACCCCAAGAAGTCCCAACACAAGTACTATGACAGAAAAAACGGAAAAGGTCCATACCAAAACTTTCAGGTTTCTTTCAGGTGCCAAAATGCTGTTCATCTCCTCATCAAAAAATCCATAGTCCATGGGAATGTCCGGTTCAATTTTTCTTCCAACATCGCGGATCTGACTTAATGTGTTCTGAATATCACCTCCCCCGGCTCTAATCACCAGATAATTAATGGACCATTCATCGCTGAGTGTTTTAAGCGCAAGCGGTTGAATTTCTTCAGAGAACGAGTTGAAGTGGATATTTTTCATTACCCCTAAGACCCGGAAGGTTGCCCCGTAAGCTTCCAGAGATTTTCCTTCAAAACTATCCCAGCCAATAAGATTGGCAAAGGCTTCATTGATTATCACTCCCTCCTGATCTGGTGTCCTGAAGAAAGTTCCTTCTTTCATTTCAACACCAATGGTTGCCATCATATCTTCATCCACGCGCCAATCAGTAACCAAAGGTTTAAATTCCGGATCTTTTCCTGCCCAGTTCCAGCCTTCCCCGTTGTTACCTATCCTAAACGGCAGATAGGACATTACAGCTGCTTCTTCAACATTTGTTATTCTCTTCACTTCTTTCTTAAAAACCTGATATCGGTCTTTGAGTTTTCCTTCCAATGGGATGTAAAAAACCTGCTCCTTATCAAACCCCAAATCCATCTTTTGCAGGTAGGCAGTTTGTCTCGATATAATTAGTGTTGAACTAAGCAACATTAGCGAAACGAGAAAAATGACAGTGATTAATACGTTTCGAAAAAGTCCTTTACTCCTGGCCGATTCTTTTCCAGATTGAAGTGTGCGTGCAGGAGAGAAAGATGTCAGGAAAAACGAGGGATAACTACCTGCTAAAAAAACAGTTGCAACATAAATCAATCCCAAAACCAGAAGTGGTTCCCATGAAAAAATAACAAACGGGTCGATGTTCTTTCCAATAAAACTATTAAATACCGGCAATGCAGCTGCAACAATGATTATGGCTATTAAAAAAGCAGCCAGACAGATGATTGCGATATCAGCATATATCATCCGGATAAGACTCTGACGTGTAGCGCCGAGCGTCTTTCTCAGGCCGGTTTCCTTAATCTGCTTAAGTGACCGGGCGGTATTCAGATTAATAAAGTTGAGCGTGGCAGCCAGTAGCACCATCAGAGCAATAAGCGAAAATATATGGATGTTTCGGATATGGTCTTTTTCATAAAGATAGTCATTCGCAAACTGATATGCTCTCAGGTAATTGGTTGACTCAGGCATCTCTTCCTGAATCCTGTTGGTTATGGAAGATGCCACTTTTTCGAAATCCTCCGGCTCTCTAAGAAGTCCAAAAGTAATAAAGCTGTTATTGTACCACGTATTCAGATAGTTTTCGCTGTTAAACAGGTTGGATAAGTTACTCATAGGCATGAGTGCAGAAAACTGAATGGATGAGTTCTCCGGAATGTCTTCAATAACCCCCACCACGATTAAATCGATGCTGTTGTTGTATTCGATCATCCTGCCCACAGGATTCTCACTCCCAAAAAACTTTTCAGCAGTACTACGGGTCAATACTACTTTGTTTTTAACACCATCTTCGCCGCGTCCACCTGTCACAAAAGGAAAAGACATAATATCAAACAAGGAGTAATCGGCAAATGCCACCTTCTCCATATACTTGGAATTTCCAAACTCCAGAAGGTATTCATTAAATGGAGGCCGGTAGCGGCTGATGGTCTTAATTTCCGGGTATTCGTCCCTGATTGCAGGTCCTACTGCCGGAGGACATCCATCGAAGGTTACTTTTTCCTGACCTCCTTCCAGAAAGGCATGAACCACAAAAATCCGATCAATTTTGTCATGAAAACGATCATAACTTACCTCATCGACAATCCAGAAAAAGATAAACATCACACATATCAGTCCCACGATAAGTCCGGAAATCCCCAAAAGAGATGCCGTTTTATTCTTCTTCAGTCGCCTGATTGTTAACAATATATTTTTCATCTTGGATCGTTTTTTAATAATTCATGAACTAATAAACTGATGAGTCATCTTTCGCCATGCCCTTTGCACCATGCTCCCGGCTCTAAAGCAACATCTCCCCCAACTCCTTTTTCACTTCTTCGGTAATAATCTGACCATCGAAGAGATTGACTACCCGGTGAGCAAACTCCGAATCGTGTAGTGAGTGGGTTACCATCACAATAGTAGTTCCTTCACGGTTGAGTTCTGTGAGCAGATTCATCACTTCCAGACCGTTTTTGGAGTCCAGGTTACCGGTGGGCTCATCGGCAAGAATCAATTTGGGGTTGGCAACCACGGCACGTGCTATGGCTACGCGCTGCTGCTGACCACCTGAAAGCTGTTGAGGAAAGTGCTTTTTGCGGTGGCCAATTTTCATGCGTTCCAGTACTTCTTCCACACGCTGCTTCCTTTCTTTGGCTTTCATCTTCAGATAAATGAGCGGTAACTCCACATTCTCGAACACATTGAGTTCGTCAATGAGATTAAAGCTCTGAAACACGAAGCCAATGTTTCCTTTTCGCATGCTGGTTCGCTGGCGCTCTTTCAGACCTCCCACTTCGCTGCCGTCGAAATAATACTCCCCTCCTGAAGGATTATCCAGCAATCCCAGTATGTTGAGCAAGGTAGATTTGCCACATCCCGACGGGCCCATAATGGCCAGGAATTCTCCTTTCTGAACATGCAGGTTTACATTGTTCAGCGCACTGGTCTCTATTTCTTCAGTGCGGAATACTTTGGATAGATTTCTTGTTTTTAGCATAATTAAAAATTTGCATGGAGCAAAGAACATGGGGCATGGGCAGACTCCCATGTTTTCACTTCCCTTTGTTTATTGCTCCTTATTTATTATTCAGGTGGTTTCATTTACAAGGCATAGAGCTTAGAGCTTGGTGCATAGGGCATTTTCAATGCTGGTTGACTTTAACTTTTTGCTCAACGTTTATTATTCATAGTTTCTAAAATCCTCTTTCTAAAACAGGATATCTTCCTGCTAAGGATATCCAATTCATTTAGCATTTTATTCAGACAATCATCATCAATATGTTTTCGTTGTTTGGCGACAAAAGCGAGATTGGCGGTTTCAAAAACAGATCTTCTGGCGATATTTAAAAAATTTGCAAAGTCCTTATCCGAAAAAGAACCGGATCCCTCTGCGATATTATTAGATATACTCAGGGATGCTGCTCTCAATTGTTCGGCAAACCGATAACTTCTTGCATTACCTATTTCTTCGGCTAAATCAAAGAACTTATCATTAAGAGCAATAGAGTCTTTCCATATCTCCAGATTCATAAACCTGAATTGTGACATAATAATTGGTTTGAGGTTAAACAATATGTACAAGTTTATGAATTTATCTCTATAATCACTGAATATTGCCCTTGGCTCTTCGCTCCATGCTCTCTGCTGCATGCACTCTGCTCTACCTCAGCTCCAACCGCTCATTCTCCCCAAAAATTTCATATCCCGAAGTGATGACCTGCTCCCCGGGCTCCAGCCCCTCAATCACTTCATAATAACGGGGATTTTGCTTTCCAATTTTAATATTGCGGCGCACGGCTTCCGTACCCGATTCGTTGAGCACAAACACCCACTGCCCGCCGGTACTTTGGAAAAATCCGCCTCTTGGAATCATGACCGCTTCGGTGGCTTGTCCCAGCTGAAGTTTCAAATGATAGGTCTGACCGGTACGGATATTTTCAGGTTTTGAACCATCAAAAACCAGATCAATCTCAAACTGTCCGTCACGAACTTCGGGATAAACCTTTTTCACATGCAGGTTATAATCCTGCCCATTGCGCTCAATGGAAGCCGGCAATTCCCTCCTTACCTTATCGATGTAATGCTCATCCACGTTCGCTTCCACCTTGTAGTCGGACAATACATGCACCATCCCGATGCGTTGCCCCTGAGAAACGGACTGGCCAATCTCGGCATCCAGCATTCCCAACTGACCGTCAACAGGGGATTTTACTTCCAAATTATCCAGTCTTTCGCGCACCAGCCCGAGCATCTGACGCATCTTCTGCAGATCTGTATCCAGCGTTTTCATATTGGTCATAAGCATGATAGAGTCATTCCGGGCTTTCAGATGGTTAATTTCCAGCAGGCCCTCTTCATATTCATAATCCTCTTTAGCCTGCAGAAACTCCTCACGAGGAATCAGCTTTTCTTCGTACAACATTTGTGATTGTTCATAATTCCTTTTTTTCCGCTGCAAACGAAAACGATTATCCAGCAGACTCTTTTTCGATTGGATCATCTCAGCCTCAAAGCTGATGCGGGTATTTCGCAGGTAATTCTCTTTTTCTGCCAATGATGCTTCACTGTTGAGAATGGTCTGGTAAAGCTGCCGGTTCTCCAGCTTTAAAATTACATCCCCTTTCTTCACCATAGCTCCTTCTTCGATTATCTTCTCAACCACCCTTCCTCCTTCAATGGCATCCAGATAGATGGTAGAAATAGGTTCCACCTGACCGATAATTGTGATGTAATCATTAAACATTCCTTTTTCTACTGTCCCAAAGGAGATTTTTTCTCTATCCACACGCATTACCGAACTGTGATCGGCCCATATAATCTGATACAACAAAAACAGAAAAACCATTGATCCCAAAACAATGTAGATATGCTTTTTTTTAATTCCTTTTTTCTTTTCCAGTACCCGATCCATTGACATATTTCTTCAATTAAGTATTACACAATAGTTAGCTGATGAGCTAATGTGTTGTTGAACTGATGAGCAAGTGCAGGTTTACCTATGCTATTTTCTCTAAGCACCATGCACCATACTCTCTGCTCCATGCTCTATACACCATGCTCCATGCTCTCTGCCCACAACCATTCCACAACCATACCAAAACAAACAACAACCTAACAAACAATAAGATAACTTCCTATCCCCCCTCGATGGTGTAAAAAAAACATACGTACACCTGTAAAATATTTTGACACAATTTTGCATTCAGTTAATTTACCCCATACATTTGATCTATCAGAATAGTTTTTAATTAAAAGGCAGAAGTTTGACAGGCTGAAGGCAGAAGAGATGAGTTTTAATCTGACACAGTGACTTTTTGGAAATTCTAATTTTGTAAGTTTGTTTTTAGCCTTATCATCCAAGGTCAAGCTCCAACAAACCCGACAACGCTATTAGAATATTCTTTTTAGCCTGTTATATATATATAAGACAAGTAAGATGCAAACAGCAAACAGGCTGAAAGCCTGATAGCAATAGCCCAGGGCAACGCCCTGGGTTTTGAAGTATCCCTCCACTCCCTCTCATTATTGGTCGCGACGCGACCAATAATGAGAGGGGGGAATTGTTACAATATCCCAGGGGCGTTGCCCCAGGCTATTGCTTAAAGACCTTCGGCCTTTTAAGAAACGCAACAACATTATGTATTCCCTCAAAAAGGGAAAAGCCCCGCTTTTGGGAGGACTGATTTATTCATAAATAATAGTCATGAGATGGTCAAATACCAATAAATGCAGGCAATCGCCAAGAAAATTGGAGTAGGGAATAAAAAAATTATTTTCAAGTCAATTTTATTGAGGACGTCTGCATTTAGCCGATAGTTAAACATCGCAATAGATCATTTGTGAAATAATCAGGTCAGGACAGATTGCAATTTCATTCAAAAAAATAATATGGCTAAAGGAAATATTCTGATCGTTGATGATAACAAAAGTGTGCTAACGGCTCTGGAATTTCTTCTTTCATCGGAGTTCGACAAAGTTGTGTGCATCTCTAACCCCAACCAGATCAACTCCGAATTGGGCAAAACCCCTTTTCAGCTGGTATTACTGGACATGAATTTTAAAACCGGAGTAAATACCGGCAATGAAGGGATTTATTGGCTCCACCAAATTAAGACCCAAAAACCAGATACATCAGTAGTAATGATTACTGCTTATGGCGATGTGGAACTGGCCGTAAATGCGCTAAAAGCAGGGGCAACAGATTTTGTTCTGAAACCCTGGGACAACACCAAACTGTTGGCGACAGTCAAAGCGGCCGTTCAACTCAGCCAGTCACGCGGAGAGGTCAACACCCTGAAACAAAGAGAAAAAGACCTGAAAAGCAGTTTCCAAAATAACCGAAAACACATCATCGGCACTTCCCCGCAATTGATGAAGGTACTCAACCTTGTACGCAAAGTGGCAAAGACCGATACCAATGTATTGGTTACCGGAGAGAACGGAACCGGCAAAGAACTGATTGCCCGCGAAATACACCATCTCTCCTCACGGAACGATGAAATACTTGTAAGTGTGGACATGGGAGCCATCAGCGAATCTCTTTTCGAAAGCGAATTGTTTGGACATATCAAAGGAGCCTTTACCGATGCTAAAGAAAACAGGGCCGGGAAATTCGAAATAGCCCATCGGGGAACCCTATTCCTTGATGAAATCGGCAATCTCCCCCTTCATCTTCAGTCAAAGCTTCTGGCTGTACTCCAAAACAGAGAAGTCACCCGCCTTGGCTCTAATCAGCCTGAACCTGTTGACATACGACTGGTTTGTGCCACCAACCGAAATCTGCCGGCATTGGTAAAAGAAGGACTTTTTAGAGAAGATCTCCTCTACCGCATCAACACCATACACATCGAACTCCCACCTTTGCGCGATCGAGGGGAAGATGTGCTGGTACTGGCAGAATTTTTCCTGAAAAAGTATGCCTCCAAATACAACAAATCACAACTAAAAATCAATAACCAGGCACAGGAAAAACTCTTAAAATACAACTGGCCGGGAAACATCCGGGAACTGGAACATGCCATTGAGAAAGCAGTAATTCTGAGTGATAGCAACATCCTGAAACCCGACGATTTTTTCCTGAGACCTGTTACCGGAACCAATACCGGAAGCCTTGATACCTCAATGAGTCTTGAAGAGATGGAAAAACAACTGATCTCAGCAGCCCTCGACAATCACCCCGGAAACATCACCGCTGCAGCCGCTCAACTGGGCATTACACGTCAGACATTGTACAATAAGATGAAAAAATTTAATCTGGAATGAGGATTTCATTTCTTACACGTTCGGTCATCCTGATACTCCTGATTGCTGTTTCAGCCATCACGGCGACATTAGGCTTTTTCTACCTCAACATCCAGGTCATCGGAATAGCAGCATCCCTGCTTTTTATTGTTTTTACCTGGAACTTGATTTCCTATCAAAACCGGTTCTTTAACAAAATCAGCTATTTTTTCGATGCCGTCCGAAATGAAGATTCTGCGCTTTCCTTCCCAAAAATACAACATGATCCTTTTCTTAACGAACTCAGCTCTAACCTGAACAGAATCAACGAACAACTAAAAGAAATCAAGACCGAAAACCGTCAACAGGAACAGTACTTCCAGACCCTGACAGACCATGTAGCAACAGGTATCCTTTCGTTTGATGATACAGGATTCATCTTCAATGCCAACAAAAACCTGAAGCAGATGCTTGGTCTGGAGCAACTGACCCACCTTCGCCAACTTCAAAAAGTGGACAGTCAGCTGGCACACGTTCTGATGAACCTGCTACCAGACAATCAGCGAATGCACACCATCAAGTCACCATCAGGGAAAAGCATTAATCTGCTACTGAAATCCACCTCTTTCAAAAACAAGGACCGGACACTAAGACTGATCTCTCTTCAGGATATCAATGACCAGCTCAGCGAAAAAGAAATGGAATCATGGATGAAACTCATCCGTGTACTCACCCATGAGATCATGAATTCCATTGCCCCGGTAACTTCTCTTTCCGAGAACCTTAAAAATCTATTCATCCGCAACGGGGAAGTAATCAGCCCTGAAATGGTATCGGAAACAACCATCGCAAAAACAGCCAAAGGACTTGAGGTAATTGAACAACAAGGCATAGGCCTCATCAACTTCGTAGAATCATACCGCAAACTTACCCGCCTCCCAAAACCGGAGCTGAAACCGGTGAATGTCAGAAATCTTATAGAAAACACCGTTCTTTTGAATAAATCACTTTGGCCTGACATTCAAATATCGTTACAAATAAATGATCCTGATTTACAAATTGCTGCAGACGAAAAGCTCTTTCCGCAGGTACTGATAAACCTGTTAAAAAACGCCACCGAAGCCCTGGATGAGCAGGCAAACGGAAACATACAGATTCAAACACGTCGTAATCAGGAGGGAAAAATCGAAATATGCATCAAAGACAACGGGCCCGGAATACCTCCGGAATTGCTGGAAGAGATATTTGTACCATTTTTTACTACCCGTGAATCCGGCAGTGGCATTGGCCTGAGTCTTTCCCGACAAATCATCCGTTTACACGGAGGAAAACTTACCGCCAACTCCCAACCGGGAAAAGAAACCGCTTTTTGTATTGAAGTTCGCCCGGCAGACTAATGCTTTAGGAAACTTTTCCGGCAACAATCCGTAAGTACGCCTTAACCGGAATTGTAATATAAAAATGGTGAACAAATCTTATAAGGACTTGCTAAAAAAACTAATAATAAAATATTACAGCATATAATTTCTTTTCAAGTGCTGTTTTTTTTTAAGCAATCCTTTAAAAAAGTTTGCACTTGCGATGTTAACACCCAACTGTTCAATAGAACGTTTTTATTCAGAAAGAGTTTTTCTGTATAAATGGCGCGGTGGCCCGTCCGTTTTCCGGGCCGGCGGCTAGCAGGAGTCCAAAATGGGCGAATTTAAAGGCCTTGCGCAATGGCCGGAAATTTTGGCCTTCGCGGGTGGATAGGTTAAAACAGACAATACTTTTTCGTCGTTTTTGGGCAATGCCAAAAAGGACAATAAAATATAAACTTAAAAAAGGGTACTGACTTTTTCAGCAGCTTCTAATTATATAACGTATGTTCCGGACAATTATCAGATATTCAGGAGCCTTCCTTTTCCTTTTGCTCTTAGGCTTCATCGCCATACTTCCTTTCCCAGTTCTCTACGGTATTTCCAACTTCTTTTCATGGTTATTAGGCAGCGTTTTCAAATACCGCAGGAAAATTATTGAAGACAATCTCATTAAATCAGATTTACCTCTGTCTGACGATGAAAGAGCGCAAACAATCAATGCTTATTACCGTAACTTATCCGACATAATTCTGGAGGGATTAAAAAGCTTTTCCATGTCGCGTAAAACTTTAATAAAGCGCCATAATGTGCTGAATCCGGAGGTGCTCAATCAGTTTTATGAACAAGGTAAAAGCGTTATTGTGGTTACAGGACATATAGGCAACTGGGAATGGGGAAGCCTGTCGGCCGGTATTTTTACCAACTACAACGTGGTGGCCTTTTACAGTCCCATGCGCAACAAACCCATCGACAAAATGATGCGGTGGTCACGCTCTCGTTTCGGCACCATTCTCTCGCCCACCAAAGGCACCACCAATACTTTTGCGGAAAACAAAAGCAAACCCACGCTTTACCTGATGGCTGCCGATCAGAGTCCCTCAAAAGTCACCTCTGCTCACTGGTTTAATTTTCTGGGACGAACAACCGGTTTCCTTCACGGGCCCGAGAAACATGCGCGTAACAACAACTACCCTGTGGTTTTTGCAGATATTGAGAGAATAAAAAGAGGATATTATGAACTAAAACTCTCTGTACTAACAGAGACGCCACAGAAAACCGAGCATGGTGAAATCACCAAACAGTATGCTACTGTTTTGGAGGACTACATCCGCAGGCATCCTGATAACTGGCTGTGGTCGCACAGACGGTGGAAGCGGAAACCACCGGAGGGATATTAATCAGAAAAGTCGTTGAAAGCTACAAACCAGAGGTTAGAAAAGTTGTTTTCTTTGCAAGCAAAGCGGAGGAACCAGGCAATAGCTTTTTAAATGCTTGCCTCCGGTAATGCCAGGTTTGTGCCTTACCTCCAATTTCCGTGTTATTTTTGGCAAAATATTTTCCAACGTTTTATTGAAAATGGCTGCGCCATCTATTGTTTTGGATCCACGAATTATTCAAATTAAACGAATTTAAAAGCTGTTTTACAGCTTTTTTAAAACGGCTTCGCCGTTTAATGTCGCACAAAGTGCGACTCAAATTCGTGTAATTCGTACAATTCGTGGACAAAAAATAATTGCGCAGCAATTCGCTAATTAGGATAATGCTTATTTGAAATAGTCCGTTAAAAAAAGCTTAAAGACAGAGACGCAAGGTTTTTATTATGAGTGAGACATGCTCTGTTCGCGAGGCTTTTCAATGGATTGACTACCAACTGTTTTTAGTTCCAAAACCTCGGAATAAAGAAGTATTAATTTGAATATTTTATTTGGTTCTGGCTTGTCCAGTTTAGGTAATAGATAACTAGGCATTAGATGATTCCATAACGGCTGAACTAATGACGGGAGATTGACAGCCCCCTCCTCCGCGATCACATAAACTGGGGCTTTGGTCATCACCGATACAGTCCATCAATCACCTCCCGGTACTTCTCCTCAATCTTCCGCCTTTTCAGCTTAAGCGTATTGGTCATCGTACCATTTTCCATAGTGAAAGGTTCCTCCAGCAAAGCCACTTTCTTCACTTTTTCGTAAGAAGCAAGATTTTGCTGAACTTCATGAATATGGTCTTCAAAAGCCTCCAAAACATGGGGATGAGAAAGTAAATCATTCTCTTCCTGAACCTCAATATTTTTTTCCACTGCCAGCTCCTTTAGCTTACTCAGTATCGGAACAATAAGAGCAGTCACATAAGGGCGGTTATCCCCCACTACCACAATCTGTTCTACCAGTTCCTGCTGCTGAAGCAGTGTTTCAATTTTCTGAGGCGAAACATATTTTCCTACGGAGGTTTTCATGAGATCCTTGATTCGATCAGTCATAATCAGGTCGCCGTTCTCATCCAGCATCCCTTCATCGCCTGTATGAAACCAGCCATCGGTCATCACCTCTGCAGTTTCCTGCTCTTTTTTGTAGTAGCCACTGAACACACTGGTTCCCCTTACCAATATTTCACTGTTGTCACCAATTTTGACCTCTACTCCCGGCATCACGGAACCACATGTCCCGAAAGAATAGACATCGTCCCGAAAACAGGAAACGGTAGCGGAAGTTTCAGTCAAACCGTAACCATAGGTCACAAACAACCCAAAAGCGTGAAAAAACTTAAGAATTTCGGTACTCAGAGCAGCTCCTGCACATGGCATAAATCTTATATTTCCACCAAAAACACCACGTATTTTTTTGAAAACCACCTTCTCAGCCAAAGCCAATTTCAACTTCAATGCAAGAGGCAGTCTGGCATTGCAACTTCTATACTTATTGGCCTCAAGTCCTGACGAAATCGCCCAGTTAAAAATCTTCCGTTTAACAGGGGACCACAGCAGCATCTCCTCCTGAATACCCTGATAAGTTTTGTCAAAGAAACGGGGAACAACACACATCATAGTAGGTTTCACCTGACGCAGGGCATTCACCACATCGCGAGGGTCATCAAGAAAAACATTGACCACTCTGCTAAAAAGCATAAAATGGGTCCATAATCGCTCGAAAACATGACTTAAAGGGAGAAAGCTCAGAGAAACATCTTCAGATGAGACTTCCAGACGCTCCTGATGTATTTTCCAGGTATTTACGAAATGAGCATGTTTCAGCATCACCCCCTTGGGCTCCCCTGTTGTACCTGATGAATAAATAATGGTAGCCAGATCATCAGAATGATAATCAGAGATATTATCTGATATACGAATATGAACATTTTCCTTTTGAGATAACTCAAGAAATGTAGAAAAGGAAAAAATCCTGTCATCCACTGTATTACAATCATCAAATACCACGATTCGCTCCAGCATGTTGCCTTCATCCAAAAGGCATTTCAGCATTTCCTTTTGTTCACAGGTGCCAACAAACAGTATCCTAATCTCTGTCTCGTTCAGAATATAGCGAATCTGATCCATGGACGAGGTAGCATACAACGGTACTGTAACTCCCCGATTGGCCATAATGCCCAAATCGGTCAAAAGCCATTCCGCCCTGTTCTGACTGATAATTCCCATATTTTCACCTGCTCTGCTCCCCAGTATATGAAGCCCGGACAATACCTGCTCCACCTTTTCACCCAGCTGGTTCCAACTCCACGATTTTTTTGTTTTTTCTCTGAAACGAATAATCTCTTCATCCCCAAACTCCTCAATTCGATTGAGAAGCATCCTGATCACATGGTTCTCCATAAGTATGTAAATACCGCTAATTTAAGTCCTCCTACAACCTGATTTGCATCCCTTAAATGCCAGCACCTTTATCCCGGAACCACTTTCTCTAAGGACAGATCAGATTACAATTCATTTTTTAAACGAAGAAAACTCTTTTGGGTTACATAGGTTCCCGAGGCTAAGTAGAGTATAAAGCAACCATTTTTGTAAAAAAGCCCTGTGGTCCGGCAAAATCTATTGTTTTGAAAGAAGATTGCTTCGCTCTGCTCGCAATGACTCTTCCTTTAAGGTTTAGGAGAGTTGGCAGGGGTTGATTTTCGGCTCTGCCGAAAATCAACCCCTGCCAACTCTCAACATCCTGCAAAGGCCCGTCATTGCGAACGTAGTGAAGCAATCTCAATTTATTACCCAGATACCAATGAAAAAAAATCATTATCTTTCAAAAAACAAATGATTCCCTGAATCACCCAAGACTCTTCCCTTTCCATCCGAAAAAATTTTAAAACCATGAAACAAACATTATATCTCATACTTTTCTTATTTATGATAGCAACAACTCAATCACAAAATCAAACTCCTGATCTTAAAATTCTGGCTTTCTCCAAAACCGCCGGATACCGACACGGAGCAATTCCACAAAGTCTGATAGCTTTAGGCCAACTGGCAGAACAAAACAACTGGAAAATAATTGCAACAGAAGAAGGAGAAATCTTTACTCCCGAAAACTTATCATCCTTCGATCTGGTGATATTTGTGCATACCACCAAAGACATTTTAGAAGCAGACCAACAGGAAGCATTAAAAGATTATGTGGAAAACGGAGGCGGACTGTTGGCCCTGCATACCGGAGCAGACACCGAATATGATTGGCCGTGGTATGTTGAAGCCATCGGAGCCTCTTTTGTCGGACACCCACCATCACAGCAAGGTAAACTTATCATTGAAGACCGCTCCCATCCTGCCACAGCACATTTCCCCGATTCCACCTGGGTAGTCACCGATGAATGGTACAGTTTCGACCGCAATCCGCGGGAAGACGTACATGTGCTCATTTCTATTGATGAAGATTCTTACGAAGTGGACGACAACCGATGGTTCGAAGGAGCCCAACAACGAATTGGGGATCATCCGCTGGTATGGTACAGATTGGTTGGCAAAGGGAAAGTATTTCAGACCGCCCTTGGCCATGAACCGGAGCTATACCACAATCCTTTGTTTTTACAACACCTGAAAGGAGCTATTCTGTGGACGGCAACGGAGGAATAGTCTCATACATGCTGCAGACCTTGCAAGTCCTCGTCATCGCGAGTGCCTACCTCAATGAAATTTTGGACCATAATACGAATATAACAATTGTTGCGTCCCCGCAGGGAGCAAATTTGAATCCGAGATCCATGCCAGTCAATAAGAGGCTGTCTCAAAAGTCCAAATTCGATGTCATTCTGAATGCCTACCCAAAAAAAAGTTTGGGGAATAATGTGTAAATGACAGAATTGGCTCGTCCCTGAAAGGGGCCAATTTGAATAACCCCGGGTCGATAACCCGGGGTAAGGCTGAACGATTGGAATCAGGTCCCCGAATGGGGGCCAACAATTACAACCTTGACTTCCGATTGTTGAAAAAATCTGTCATTGACAGCTTGTCGAAGAATCTTTTCATTTGAAAGACAGACATTTCGACTTTTCTCAACATGACAAACCTTTGGAGTATTACGCTTTTGAGACAACCTCGTTAAGCTTAACATGAAAGAGGTTCCCGAATGGGAGCAACCATCAATCCATTAACCCATTGATGTAATGAGTTTTACAAAATTACATTTTTGGAAACGCGGTAAAAAGATCTCAAGCTTTTAGCCTTTCAGAAATTAATTTTTTCACTTTTATTATCATTCACTATATAACATAATCCAGGTTTTGGCATTATATTTGGATCGAAATTCTCAAGTTTAATTCACTAACATAAACCCTAACCAGGAGATGAGAACCCTACTTCTTAGTCTGTTGTTCGCAACAGCTTTGACTGCCGGCACTTACGGACAGTCAGTTACTATTAGTGGTACTATTACCGATGCCGATACCGGAGAACCACTATTATCTGCCAATATCTACAACGCAGAAACCCTGAAAGGAACCACCAGCAATGTTTACGGTTTTTACAGCCTCACACAACCCGGTGGATCTGTCCCATTTACCGTTTCCTTTACGGGATATAAAACTTTCCGGACAGAACTCAACCTTAGCAAAGACACCACTCTTAATGTAGAACTGCAACCAGTTATTGAGCTGGAGGAGGTGGTTGTTTCAGCTCAGTCCCCCCTTCAGAATATCAAAAGCAGTGAGATGAGTACCATTCATCTTAGTCCTTCGAAAACAGAGATGGTTCCTGCCCTGCTCGGTGAAACCGATATCATCAAAACCCTGCAGCTTATGCCGGGAACACAGGCCGGAACAGAGGGAACCAGCGGCTTTTATGTCAGAGGTGGTAGTCCCGACCAAAACCTGATATTGCTGGATGGGGTACCGGTTTACAATGTCAATCACCTGTTTGGCTTCATGTCAGTTTTTAATTCCGACGCCATCAGAAACGTCACGCTAACAAAGGGAGGTTTCCCGGCCCGCTACGGAGGGAGACTCTCGTCCGTCCTCGACATCAGAATGAAAGAAGGGAACAACAAAGAATTTAAGGGAGAAGCCTCCATTGGACTGATATCCTCAAAGCTAACACTGGAAGGACCTATTGTGAAGGACAAAACATCCTTTATGGTTTCCGGAAGACGTTCGTACATAGACATTCTGTCGTATCCAATTCAAATGAAAGTCAACAGTGAGTCGGACGATGAAAATTACTGGCTTGGTTATTTCCTGCAGGATTTTAACGCAAAAGTAAACCACATATTCAATGACAAACACCGCATCTACCTCAGTCTCTACACCGGAAAGGACAAGTTTTTCATGAATGACAAATATGAATACAAAGAAGAGGATGTATGGGATCAGGGATATGAAACATTCACATACAAAAACAAAGATAAAGCCGGCCTTCAATGGGGCAACACCACCGGGGCTTTGCGCTGGAACTACATCATCAACAACCGGCTGTTTGCCAACTTCACGGGAACCATCAGCAATTACAAGTTCAGTATTTTTGAAGATTACGAGGAGGAACAGATTTCCAATCAAACCAACGAGAAAGAACGCTCCGACTTTTACTATGAATACTACAGTCAGATAAAGGATTACAGTATAAAAGCAGACTTTGACTTCTTTCCATCGCCAGCCCACCACATACGCTTTGGCGCTCAAAACACACTGCATTACTTCTCTCCCGGTGTAACAGTAAATCAGGAAAGTTACCTAAATAGCGAGGCTGTTACAGACACCACCTATGGCAATAAAAATCTGGAATCCAACGAATTTTTACTCTACGCGGAAGATGACATCACCGTCAATGACATTCTGAAGTTTAACATTGGTCTTCATTACTCCGCTTTCAACGTTCAGGGACAAACGTATCAATCCCTTGAACCCCGGTTATCAGCAAGAGTGATGCTTACCGACCGAATGTCCGTGAAAGCCTCCTATTCACAAATGCAACAGTACCTCCATCTGTTGGCCAACTCATCCATGGGACTACCAACCGATTTGTGGGTTCCGGCCACAAAAAAGATAAAACCTCAGGATTCATGGCAGGGTGCGCTCGGATTATCATATTCGCCTCATCCTGATTATGAGATTTCCCTGGAAGGTTACTATAAAAAGATGAACGGCCTCATCGATTATAAAGAAGGAGCCAGTTTCTTTGAACTGAACCAGGGCAACTGGGAAGACCTGGTGACCAGCGGCACCGGAAAAAGCTATGGGGTGGAATTACTGACACAGAAACACGGAGGTACGCTCTCCGGATGGGTAGGCTACACCCTCTCGTGGGCCAACCGCCAATTTGAGGATATCAGTTTCGGCAAAGAGTTTCCGTTTAAATATGATGCACGGCATAACCTGTCAGTGGTTTCAACAATTCGCTTCTCAGAAAAAACAGATATGGGGGTAACCTGGGTTTATCGAACAGGATATCCGCTGACCATTGAAGATGAAAGTTACAGGTCAGTATTTGGTTTTTTTCGCGAGGATAATACTCAGCATTATTATTCCGACTATGCAGAAATCGACCACTTCGAAAACAGAAACAATTACCGGATGCCCGATTATCATCGATTAGATATTGGAATCAATTTCCATAAAAAGAAAAAGCGCGTAGATCGAACATGGAGTTTTGGCCTCTACAACGCCTATGGGCGCAACAATCCATTTATGATCTACCGCGATCAGGAGTGGGACGAAACCAAACAGCAGGAGGTAACCCGACTCAAACAATTAAGCATTTTCAACATCATTCCCTATGTACGCTGGAGTATAAAGTTTTAACCCTAAAGACCACACCCAATGAACAAAATATTTAATTTTTCAGCAATAATTCTCAGCCTGGCAGCAGTAATTCTGGGCTGTGAAAAGTATGTAAACGACTTTGAATTTGATAAAAAAAGTCCCCGACTTGTCGTCAATGCAATTTTGCATCCCGACAGTATCATCAAAGTCAATATTACCAGCAGCAAAACATATAATCCGCAGCGCGAAATCACTTATGTCAACGAGGCGGAAGTTCTGATTTATGAAGATGACAATCCGCTTCCTTCTCCCGAATCCATTGGGAATGGTTATTACATCATTGAAAACGAACACCCCACCCCCGGAATCACCTATAAAATCGAGGTAAGGGCCGACGGATTTGAAACAGCAAAAGCGACAACAAAATTGCCAATGCCTGTTGACTTTTCGGTAACCAACAGGGGGATAATCAACAAACCGGTTGAAGACTGCCCCACTTGTCCACCTGAAAAAAATGCACATTACACTCTGGATCTTAATTTGGACAACCACACCCAATGGTTCGGAATATCCGTAAGTTTTGGAGCTCCGGTATTGGATTACCTCAACGCAACAATGGATTGCATTGAAGTTATCAGCACCCATGACGACGGCTCTGAATTTATTTATGACAGTTGTTTTCAGATCTATGACACACTGGGCATTGAGCAGGAAAATCTTAATTTTCACTCCAACAACAGAACCATTAAGTTCATTAAAGACTGGGGCGATTATGTTATCGATGATTATGACTATGACAACTATGCCGACAGAGCCTATTGTTCCACAGAAAATGAGAGCAGTTCCACACTGCAATTCAACATGGATATTTCGCGAAATTACAGACTTGAAGAAAATCAGAACAGAGAAGTTGAGTTTGTAGTAAACAGCTATGACGAATCCCTCTTCCGGTTTATGTATTCTCTGGCTCAGCAGGAGGCCGTTGACGGAGATCCCTTTGCAGAAAAAATACAAATTTATTCCAATGTTGAAAACGGTCTTGGTATTTTTGGTTCCATGACTCCGTCTTCAGTTACGGAAGAGCTGGATCCGGATTTTTTAAGGCAATAACAGCAAACAATTAATCAGCCCTCCTGTTTTATTTAAAAAAACACATGGCACAAAAAACCGCAACCATTATAGGAGCGACCGGACTCATAGGCAGTCACCTTTTGCAACAACTCCAGGTATCGGATGCTTTCAACACGATAAAAGTAATCGGTCGCCGTACTGCAGGTTACAAAAACCCCAAAACAGAAGAGCTGATTATCGATTTTGAAGATAAAGCAGCTTTCAAAGAAGCGATCAGGGGGAGCCATGTGGTTTTCTGTGCGGTAGGAACAACCAACAAAAAGGTCAGCGGCAACAAAACTGCCTACCGCAAAGTGGACTTCGACATCCCTGTCAATGCCGCCCGCTTTGCTGCAGAGACAGGATGTAATACCTTCGCCGTAGTCTCGGCTGTAGGGGCCGACAGCAACAGTAAGAACTTCTACACCCGACTAAAAGGGGAGATGGAAGATGCCATTCAGCAACAAAACATCCCCACACTGCTGATTTTCCGTCCTTCATTGCTGCTGGGCAAAAGAAACGAAACCAGAATTGGAGAATCCCTCGGAAAATGGATTATGAAACCCCTCTCATTTCTGATTCCTGCCCGTATGAAACCAATTGAAGCAGAAGATGTAGCAAAAGCAATGGTACATGCAACCAACTCGGATTTAATAGGAGTACATTTTTTTCATTATCCGGAGATTAAAAACTATGCAAAACTTCAGACATAACATAAACCCCATAAACCTGATAATTATCGAATAAAAAACAACTCAGATTACTAACAATATTCCGTAAAATAAAGTATAACCGCAGAGACGCAATGGCACAAAGGTCTTGTTACGAGAGATTTACGCATCGCACCACGCATGACACAAACAACTAACTACCAGACACTTGTAAAAGCTTAGCGAAGTATTGTAAAGAAAAACTCTCAGAAACTGTTTAAATTTTACACAGGGAGACACAGAGGTCGATACGCAACGTTTGAGAATCCGCAGATGGCGCAGATGGCCGCGGATGAATTTTTAGTGAAAAATGTAAAATTGGGCTGAAGGCCCAACTAAATACAGCCCGGGGCATCGTCCCGGGAAAAGAATCGGGTTAGGATTTTACGCCCTGCAAGGGCCGATAAATAAGAGGAGGGTATGGGGTCGTAAGGTTGAAGAAATTGTAGATTTAAACGATAAAGCCCCTGTGGGGCGGCACTATTGTATGAAGACTTACTAAAATAAAATCATTGAGACCGATTCAGATAATACTCTTCAATTTATCACTGAATAAAACATTATTCTCCCGTTAGATCACAAGAATTTTCTTCATTTCCCTTATCTTTGCCCCACCACAGACCACTTATTGATCTCCCCTGAGCAAACTTTTACATTAATTTTAAGCTCAAACAGAGATGATAACACATCAGCATCCCCTTTTCCTGAAAAGTCAAACTACATGGATTTTCAGGCTCACAGTTATAGCTGCATTATTCCTGATAGCTACAACTACTTTTGCACAGGTTTCACTCCCGAAAGTATTCAGCGATCATATGGTTTTGCAACGAAATACGCTCATCCCTGTTTGGGGAAAAGGCAAACCGGGAACACAAGTCACCGTTATGCTCGCAGGAAATAAAGCCTCGGCATTTGCAGGAAAGGACGAAAGGTGGATGATTCGCCTTCCTCAACTAAAAGCCGGCGGCCCTTACCGCCTTGAAATTTTTGAAAGTAACAATAGCAAACCTGTTATCAAATTCGAGGACGTACTGATTGGTGATGTATATCTGGCATCAGGACAATCGAATATGGAGTTGCAGGTACAACAAGCCATGAATGCTGATGAAGAAATATCAAATGCTCAATTTCCTAACATCAGACTCTTTAAGGTGGAACACAACAAAACCATCACTCCACAGGAAGAAATCAAAGGCGGGCAATGGCAACGGTGCGATTCAACAAGTATCAAGGATTTTTCTGCGATAGGATACTATTTTGCCAGAGAACTTCACAAGGAGCTTGGCATACCTATCGGAATACTTCAGTCAACCTGGGGCGGCACGCCTGTGGAAGCATGGACCAGCCGTGAAATTCTGCTTTCATCACACATCTCCCGAACCAAAGTTCTTAGCAATGACACCATCACTCCTCAACATTTTGTGAAAGACAGTCTGGACCTCATCCGGTTCTGGGAAATTGTTTACAACCCACAAAACCAAAGCGATCAGATCTACCCTGATCCTGATTTTGATGATTCTCAATGGACTGAGATACAAATGCCCCAAACTCTGAAAAACATGAGCATCCCAGATTATGAAGGGATGGTTTGGCTACGCAAAGAAGTGAATATTCCAAAAGATATGAAGGGACGTGATCTGACCCTCAACCTGGGACATCCGGAATTGAATTACACGCTCTACTTTAACGGTAAAGAAATCTGCAAAACCATCTGGAATGCAGAACCCGAACATATCTACTCCATCCCGGACTCAATTATAAAGGCCGGACCCAACAACCTGACGTTACGCATGGCTTTTCTTTGGGGTGGTGGCGGATTCAATCCTCCTGCCAAAGAGATGTACATTTCTGATGGAGAGAAAAAAATCAGCGTCACAGGTACCTGGAAATATCAAAAAGACCTGGAACCCGAAATACCTTTCATCAACAACTACCATCAATACCACTCATTCCTTTACAACGCTATGATTGCCCCTGTCGTTCCTTATGGCATTAATGGTTTTATCTGGTATCAGGGCGAAAACAATGTGGACAACGCTTATAATTACCGGAAACTTTTCCCCCTGCTTATTAATGACTGGCGCATCCGGTGGCAACAGGGATATCTGCCTTTTATGTACGTTCAACTGGCCAATTATATGAAACGGGATTCTGTACCCATGGAAAGCAACTGGGCATTACTTAGAGAATCTCAAACAGAAACTTTAAAACTCCCTAACACCGGGATGGCCTGCATTATTGACATTGGTGATGCCAACAATATTCACCCCCTCAACAAACAGGAGGTTGGCAGGCGACTTTCCCTAATTGCAAAAAAAATGATCTATCAGGAAAAAATTCAGGCGTCAGGGCCCATATTTAAAAACTTTGAGGTGGAAAACAATCAAATTAAAATATGGTTTTCAGAGGTGGGTCCAGGGTTATCAGTACAAAATGGAGAGGTACTAAAAGGTTTTTCCATTGCAGGAAAAGACAAGAAGTTCCATTGGGCAAAAGCCTCCATAAAGGGAAATCAAGTCGTTGTCACTGCTAAAGAAGTTCCGGAACCGGTAGCCGTCCGTTATGGCTGGGCCAATAACCCTGAATGCAACCTGATCAATAAAGAAGGTTTGCCCGCTGTTCCTTTCCGAACTGATAACTGGAACGCTGCTGAAAAGTAATCCCTATTTCACAAAAACCAAAGGAAGATAGACTGTTGATTTTTCAGGCCTCCCGCTTCCCGATTTGGCAGGAATCCATGCAGGCATTTTCTTTACAATTTTTAAAGCCATATCGTTCAGTAAAGGTGTCAAGCCTTTTTGCACCTTTGCTTTTCTAACTTTTCCTGACGGTTTGACCACAAAGCTGACCATAACCACCCCCTGCTGGGAGACGGTATCCGGTAAATTTACCCGTGACCGTAAAAATGAATCCAAAGCCGATTTTCCATTAGGAAACGATGCACGTGCCTTGAAACCATAGGAGCCGGAATCGAAAGGTTCGTCAACTGAGACCTCGTCCATTAGGAGTTGCTCATCATTCAAGCGTTGTCTAAAATTCCCCTTGCAATAATTCCGGACATGGACAGTTTTCAAATCCCCCATCTGAAAAACACGCTTCTCATCCCACAGATGGTTTCTGTCGTAAATGTACTCTTCACGAAGCACAGGCCCCTTTGATCCTGCAGATACAACACGTTCAGCAGGTAACAAACTGTTTTGATAACGAAGAATCGTATTGCTCATGGTAAATCCCCTGGCCTGCTTAAGAATTATTCTTTCCGGTAATTTGTTCTCCGAATAATAAAAAACCTGAAAAAAAGAGAGCTTCCCTGCATAATCAAACTGGCGCGTTTTAAAAAGAAGTCCCTCTTTATCGTAAATATAAACAGTTCTTCCATCAATCGAACCATCATCAGCCAACTCAACCCGTTCAGTCAGTTTACCTGTAACATCATAATAAAACACTTCACGCCACAACAACTTTCCTTTAGCATTGAAATGGCTTCGCTGCGTCAACCGATCTGATTCGTCAAAAGCATTTACAGAACATTTCTCAGGGTTCCGGAATTGATTGAACTCAATCGACTTAGTGATTCGCCCCCGGGCATCAATGAATACAACAATAAAATGATTTGCCTCTCCCTTTTTTTTACTTGCTTCTCCGGAATACTGATACTCAATAAATCCCGAGACTCCTGTACGCTCTACTCCCTTGATCTTTCCATCCGGCAAAAAGTCCGGAAATTTGTCCAATAATTGTGCATTCAGGTTTGCGAGAAAAAAAAGAAAAAGGAAGCAAAAGGTAAAAAATGGTTTCATGGCAAAAATTATGGGTTTTCCTTGATGATTCCAATTTACAGAAAATCAATCCGGAAAATCCACTCTTTTTACACCAACAGTTCTTCTGCTTTGGCTAAAAACAAAGAATGACTTTATGAATACCCCCTTACAAATCCTTCACACATCTGAATCCCAGATGCATCATTCCACTGTCCGGAGTGGACTTCATTCTGGCGGAAGCTCTGTAGCCTGCGCAATAGGAGTCATTACATAAAAAAGAACCGCCCCGGATGCTTTTTTTCGGAACTCCCGGGTCAGCGGGGTCTGAAGAAACCAATGGTCCCTTTGGATTATCAGCAATTCCCTTTCGGGCCAGAGCATCATAATATTTTGCATGATACCAGTCTGAAGTCCATTCCCACACATTTCCAGCCATATCATACAAGCCATAGCCATTGGGCGAAAACGAACCAACCGGTGAAGCAGATAAAAATCCGTCATCTCCGTTATTGGAATAAGGGAATGTCCCCTGCCAGAAATTTGCTTTCTCAGCAGATACCAACTCATTCCCCCAGGGATAAACAAAAGTGTTATGACCTCCCCGCGCAGCGTATTCCCATTCGGCTTCCGTTGGCAGACGCTTTCCGGCCCATTTTACATAAGCCTGAGCGTCATACCACGAAACATGAACCACAGGATAATCGTCCTTTCCCTCAATGGAACTACCGGGCCCCTGTGGATGCTTCCAGTCAGCTCCCGGAACCCAACCCCACCAACTTTGATGATTATTCAATGACACTCTCGTATCCGGAGAATGGAAAACAAGAGATGCAGGTACCAATACAGAATCCGGGGGTTTTGGTGTCCCCGGTGGAAGTTGTTTCTTCAATTCTTCCCATTCAGGAGCCTGTTCTGCCGTTGTCACATAACCTGTTGACGCAACAAATTCACTAAATTGAGCATTGGTTACGGGATGTTTGTCCATCAAAAAACTATCAATTTTCACTTTATGAACAGGAAATTCATCCAACTTTGAGAATTGTTTTTCCCGGGCGCCCATATCAAAAACCCCTCCGGGAATCAGAACCATCTCTTCTCTATTAGAAGAATCTCTAATTCCCCCATCATCGCTCTGCTCATTGACCTGTCCGGAAAACCTGTCTTCAGCAGTTTGCTTCCCCGGTTTGGAAGTACAGGAAAACAACAATAAAAACATAACAGGCAGAAAGAAAAAAGAAGCTTTTCTCATCACAGATGTAGTTTATTTCAAATCGTAAAAAAACATAACACCCGGCAATCCGAATTAGTTGAACAATTAACCTGCTTTTTACATAAAACAACATAGCCGGCCGTACGGAAACAGGCTGAAAGCCTGAGAGCAATAGCCCAGGGCAGCGCCCTGGGTTTTGAGGTATCCCTCATGTCTCCTCTCTCTCATTATTGGTCGCGTCGCGACCAATAATGAGAGAGAGGGGGTGGGTGTTTCAATTTTCCTGGGGCGTTGCCCCAGGCTATTGCTTAAAGACCTTCGGCCTTAAAAACACAACATTATTATATATTCCTTTAAAAGGAAAAAACCTCGCTTTTGGGAGGACTGCTTTATGCATGAATATTCACCTTTGCAAAAATCTTTTCAAAATCTGTTTTTATCGTTCTTCCACCAAAACTCCGTAAGATTCCAACTCATCTTTATCTTCCGGTGTCAACTCCCAGTTTTCATCAAAAACGCCTTCCACCAGCACCTTATGATTGCTCTTTTCGAACAGTATAAAATCCTTCATTCCCTTTAACGCCTGGGCACCTTTAGCTCCGCCAAAGCGGCTTCCGGTTTTCGGCATCTCCCCCTCCTCTTCTGCAATAAATGTCCAGAAGGGCAATCCCGAACTTACAACCACCAGGTTGCCATTGTGCGGGAAACAATAAGCAAGCCCCAGACTGTCTGACGAACTATCCAGATGCATTGGCAACTCATCTTCCAAATCAGCAATTACACTATTGGTTTTTCGAGTTCCGAATAAAACCAAATTGGAATTGAGCAAATCGTCACGCGTTATCTGCCGATCAGCAATCACCCGGGGATTCACAGTACTGTTCTGCTCAAAATACCCGCCAAATGAAACAGAGAAGTCAGCAGCCTGTTTGGCTGTTTCTTTTCGCTCAGTTACTTCTTCCATCCCTGATGCTCCTTCGGTACCATATACATAAACATGACGATCGGTCACCACTTCATACATGGGACCCTCAAGACCTTTTTTCTTGGCAACCACCGGAGCATGGTAACGCCCGGTCTGCCACTCTCCATCTTTTTTGGTAAAGGAGTGATTGTACTTCGGCAAACTGGAAATGGATTGCCCATCAATTTTCACAGAGAGTTTTTCGGATGCTTCAAACTGTGGGTGCCCCTTCAGTTGAAGAGAAAAAGCCTCAAGATTATCCGTTTTTATACTGACCACATTTTTCGCGGTAAACTGAGCATCAATTCGGGCAAGCATCCCGGGTGTAAGCTTATCCATATTCACCCAGTAAGCCCCCGGTCGTTTATACCAACGAGTAGCATAGCGAACCCTTGCAGGAAACGGATTTCGCTCAATCCCATCAAACCAGTTAAAAAGCCGGCCACCGGCATACGCATTGGCCCACGAATCATGCTGAACACCCGGATATTCATGATATTCAACCATTGTTCCCATATTCTGCAACTCGTCCACAATTTGTCTGGTTCCCTCTGGTCTCACCACCGGATCGGCACCGCCCTGATGAATGGCAACAGGAATGTTCAGTCCATTCTCAGTGAGGTCAAAATACTCCTGAGGTGGAGCCGGACAAACAGGAGCAATGGCGGCAAACAAGTCGGGATAGGCCATCCCGATAAAAAGAGTTCCACCCCCACCCATGGACAATCCTGTCAGATAAATACGGTTGCGATCGATGTTGAAATCCTGTCGGCACTTTTCGATGATTTGCAATACATCATCTTCAGGAATCCCCACATATCCCATGGTTCCACGGGCATAAGGAGCCACAACAATGTATTCCACATCTTCCCATTCGGGAAAGTACCGCGATGCTTCAGCATCATTTTCTCCCGGAAGATTTGTTTTACCAAATACACGCTTCAACGCCAGCCGGTGATTCGACATGGCGCCGTGCAACATCACCACCAGTGGATATTCTTTCTTTGCATCAAAGTTATCAGGAAGATACAGCGCATAAGGTTGCTCCGAATCGTCAATCTCGGAGTAAAATGTTTCAACCTGCGGACCCGGCTGGTAATACTGGGCAGATAAGAAAAGTGTTGTTCCCAACACCATTAGCAGAAAAAGGAATGGTTTTTTAAAATTCATTTTGTTTTAATTTTAGTTGTGTGTGATAACATGACTGTCTGTCTCCCAAAAATAACGAAAGTATTTCATCCGTATAAAAATTGTTTAAATTATTGGTCGGATGGAACTCGCATGCAGGAATTTATACATATTCTCTTGTGGCAATCGTTGCCATGCTCGTTTCATTAAAAAGGAGTGTTATCCAGTATTTTCAGGCATTCCCTTTCTTTTTCGTAAATTTGAGTTTTAATAAAACAGACTAATGCAAAGCGAGAAACATATTGTTACCTCAGATACCAGGTCCATTCGATTAAGCGATTACGGCCCCGGAATTTTCCCCGGTCTCTCCACCAAATCAGCCTTCAAAAAAGCCATCAAAAAGGGAGAAATCATGGTGGACAAACAGCCGGGAACCACAGGACACATCGTGAAGCCGGGAGAGGTAATTACCTGGAATACTCCGGATGACAAACCCGTCAAAATTTATCACATTGACCTCGAAGTAGTGTATGAAGATGAAACGCTGGGTGTGGTAAATAAACCGGCGGGTGTGGTCGTTAGCGGAAATCAATTCAGGACACTTGAAAATGCACTTCCCCTGCACCTAGAACCATCTTCACATACGGATGCACTGGCTTCTCCAAAAGCCATCCACCGGCTCGACGCCCCCACCAGTGGTCTCATCATTATTGCCAAAACTGCCGCAGCCCGTGTGAAACTCTCCCGTCTGATGGAGCAAAAAGAGATTCATAAAACCTACCAGGCTTTGGTTATTGGAGAAACACAAGAATCATGGAGTTCGGAAACACCGGTGGATGAAAAACCGTCAACCACCCTTTTCAGAAAAATCAGGACAGTTCCTTCGCTGCGAAGTGAGACACTTACCATGGTCGAAGCGAAGCCATTAACTGGTCGGACACATCAAATCAGAAAACATCTTTCGGAAGCCGGAACCCCCATTCTCGGTGATAAAATGTATGGCAAAGAAGGGTTAATCCTGAAAGGCAAAGGATTGTTTCTTTGTGCAACGCAAGTGGCATTTCCCCACCCCTTTTCCGGTGAACCAATAAGTATTAAAATTGATCCTCCTCATAAATTTGAGCAGTTCATGCAGGGAGAAAAACGAAGATGGGAGAAGTACAGGATGTGAGTTTTGGGTTATGAGTTTTGTCGGGTTAATAGTCGTCAGGAGACGACGGGATACAAGCACCTCGTGCGGAAGCGAAGGGGCAGAGGGGAAAGAGGAAACGAAGGAGGAAGAATCATTGCTACCTGGTCAGGAAAAGGTGTCACCCCTGCCGGGGCTTTTCTCTTGCATTTCAATTCCATTGCTACCAAACTGTCGCCCCGCCGGGGCTGGTCCACCATAAAAAGGAAAAATCAAACAATAATTAGTACCACCTATAAATTGAAAAAAACACAATCATGCCAGAAATCCAGCTTCAGAGAAAAGTCCCCCTCAACTCTCATCCCTCATCCCTTCTGCCTTCCAAACCTCCTTCTATTCTCTACTAACTACTGGCTATTCACTAATCCCTTAACCCTTTTATTTCCCTCACAATATCATTAGAAAGTTTAAACCCACAGTCATAAATGGGGACCTGAGAGGCAATATCCAGGATGCGATCGAGATGACGGCCGGTCATCTCTTTATCGTAAAAATGCTGAATACCGTTGGCCATAAAGCGCATGGCAGCATTGATCCCGGCAAGTTTGGTTACTTCATTGTCCGGCGACTGCCGGATAAGAAATATTTCATTTAGCGGGGCCATCAAAGGTTTCTGTGCATAATAAGGCATCGGAGTATTGAACATATACCACCTGTCACCAATCTTTCGCAACCACAACCGGTCGTCATTAATAACGGTGGCCCCTTCGCTTTTCCAGATACCCGCCATGGTACTTTTTCCGGTCCCCGAGACAGCCGTGAAGAGTCGCCCTTTCACGTTCTCCAGCACCCCGGATGCATGAACCAGGACATCATCCTGATAATGGGCCAGCACCACCATCAATACAGAGCCAAAAGGTTGAAAGAGCGGATCAATGGAAATTTCCTGAACGCCATCCCCGGGCACAAGTGCGGCTGAAATCGTATTTTGGGAAAAATCAATAACACCAAATACCTCCTCTAATTGTAAATCGTCATCGAAATCAATATGAATCCCCACCTGATGATCCTTTCGCAAAATTGTCCATGTATAGGGAATTTCAGCGCCGGGAAAGGATTCACCGGAAAGGGCTCTGGAAAATCCGGAAGTATCAACCGATTCTGTTGTTGAATAGGAAACATGAAATAATTGATTTCCTTCTGTTAGTGAATCATTAAACAAAGAACTTCCCAGAGGCACCAGTTTTACATCAGCTGAAGTACAGGAGAAATCCAGCTTCAAACCCGGTAGAAATATTACAATTCCTTCAGTATTTTTTGATTCTTCTCTCATCAGGGTTGAATAATCTCAATTACATTTTTTTGAGTAGCTTCAGCTATAAACGCTTCTACATCTTCTATCAGGGTGGACTCATCAACATCATAAAGGTCCAACATCTGACGAATCAATTCTTCTTTAGTCTGGGGTGTTTCAAGAAGCCTCAAAATATCTGCACCAACTTCATTAAGTGTAAGCACACTGGTCATATCTGCCACCTTATCGGTAAGCGGCACCATAACCATCTCATTGCCCATCTGTCGGGTTACAAAATCAGCTCCGTTTACCCGATACCGTATTTCTTGTTGCTCCTCACTCATTGGGTTCCGTTTTGTGATAAAAAAGTTACGTAGAATCAACACACTCTCTCACTCTTAACCTTAGCATTAACCTCAATCTTAGTCTCATCCTCAACCTTTTCAAATCCCCATCCTGGCATACGGGGCCACCTCCTGCCCCACAAACTCCTGCTTTCGAAATTTAAAAAGTCCGGTAATGGCAATCATAGCAGCATTGTCGGTGGTATATGAAAACTCAGGAATATAGATGTTCCAGCCATACTTCTCACGGCCATCCACAAAAGCCTGACGCAATCCTGAATTGGCAGAAACTCCTCCTGCAAGCGCTATTTCTTTAATCCCTGTCTTTTTGGACGCCGCAATAAGCTTATCCATCAGAATATCCACTATGGTTTTCTGAAGGGAAGCGCACAGGTCATTTTTGTTATTTTCAATAAAGTCGGGCTCTTTCTTAATGTGATCCTTTAAAAAATAGAGGAAAGAGGTCTTCAAGCCGCTAAAGCTGTAATCAAAATCAGCAATACGGGGTTTGGAAAACTGAAAGGCATCCGGATTGCCATCTTTGGAAAACTGATCTATCAGTGGCCCCCCGGGATAGGGAAGCCCCATCACCTTGGCACACTTATCAAAGGCCTCTCCGGCAGCATCATCTATGGTCTGACCGATAATTTCCATCTCCAGGTGGTCTTTCACCAGAACTATCTGACTGTTTCCTCCGGAAACGAGCAAACACAGAAAGGGAAATTCCGGCACCTCATGTTTGCTGTCCGACTCCTGAATAAAATGAGCGAGCACATGTGCCTGCAAATGGTTAACCTCGATCAAGGGGATCTTCCGGGCCAGTGCAAACCCTTTTGCAAAACTGGTACCCACCAATAACGATCCCATCAGTCCGGGCCCCCTGGTAAAAGCGACTGCAGATATTTCCTCCGGAGTCACTTTGGCATCCTTCATAGCCTTATGCACCACCGGAATGATATTCTGCTGATGCGCCCTGGATGCCAGTTCGGGGACAACACCACCATACTCCTCATGCACCTTCTGTCCGGCTATAACATTCGAAAGAATGGTATCGCCTTTTATGATTGCTGCGGAGGTATCATCGCAGGAAGATTCAATACCTAGTATGATGGGATTCATGATGTCCTTGATTTTTTTGTTTGGGGCGATAAAGATAATGAAAATAAGCCGGTGGAAAGAATGGTGACGATTTGCATTGACCGGAATAAACCTCCCCGTCAAAAAAGCTCCCGTTGAATTCGGGTAGATTGAAAAAGTGAACAAAAAAATTGACACAAAAAATAACCATTCACATTACAAATTCATTATCTTTAAACTGTTTTAACCATGAATTATTGCAATGAGGACTTCAAAAATCAAGAAATAATCACTGGCATGCGATTTAAAAAGAAACCGCACTACAAAAATATTATACCCGGAATAATAATTGTTTTGCTGGCATTGTGTTCAGCCCACCTAACCGACATCTCCTTTTTATGGTCAGGTTGTTTTATGGGTTTTGGAACAGTGCTCTTTTTAAACGGGTTTCTGGAAAGCAAAAAAGAATCCAAAAGAGTAGGTCTTTTTAACAAAAGAATTAACCACAAATAGACAACGATATCAACTATGGAAATTAAATTCGAGAAAGCCACCCTCAATGACCTGGTGGCCATAAAAGAGATATACGACTATTATATTACTGAGACTACTGCTACCTTTCATACTCATCCGGTGAGTTTTGAGGAACTCAGAGAAATAATCCCTTTCCATAACAAGAAATATCCTTCTTTCATTGTAAAAGCCGATGGAAAAACAGCCGGATACTGCTATCTGTGCCAGTTTAAAAAGCGTCAGGCATATGACAGAACAGCTGAGGCAACAGTTTATCTGAAGCCGGAATATTGCGGTCAGGGCATTGGTTTTCAAACAGTGAATTTTTTGGAAAAAGAAGCCCTAAAACGTGACATAAAAGTTTTACTGGGCACCATTACCGGAACCAATGAAAACAGCATCCGCCTCTTTGCCAAGTGCGGATTCGAAAAATGCGCCCACTTCAGGCAGGTTGGACAAAAGTTCAACGAGTTACTGGATGTGGTGATCTATGAGAAAATTCTGGAATAATTTATGAGTCCGGGCTAACCTGGATTATTGTTTCAGATACTTATCGAACAGTTGCGCTATTGACTTTGGTTCTCCTATCAAAGTCAATGCATCATGTTCTTCCAGTACCGTATCTCCATGCGGAGCAAATGTTTCCGAATCACGTTCTATCAAAGCAACAAGCACATCAGGCGGAAGAGATATCTCTTTTAGCTTTTTTCCCACCAGTTCAAACTGAGCGGACTGAGGCAACAACCTCACGGTAAAGAAACGCTCGTTGTGCAACAAATATTCCTTAATTTTTCTATGACTCTTATGATCGAACATCTCTTCCACAAATTCTTCCCGTTCGATAATGTCCACAAGCCTCGAAAGCATCCTCAGTTGCTGACGTGAGTCACTGGGCGGATTAACCAGGAAAAAGAATATGCGGATATAATCCTCCGAAGAGATTCCTCCTTTGCCAACAGGCTTCCGAATTCCTCTGCTCGACAAAACAATATGCAGAGAGGGATGATCAACCCCTTCACTTTTGGCATATAAGATAGAGACTTCCGGAATAATCAGTGCCGGCTCTATGGCGGAGGTGGTCATAAACTCATTGATCAATGTCTCTTTGCTGGCGTGCATCTCGGTAGAGAACACCTCTGCCACATGTGCTACCAAATCATCAAATTCCACATCTTTCTCCAAAGAAGTAATTCTGGCTCTCGTGATGGTCTCATCAAAGGGATCCCCCTGCCGGAGTCCTTTCTCCTTTAGGATGGTCATAAACTCATTTTCCAGCTCGGAATACTGATACTTACCCAGTAGTGCAAACCAGTGAAAAATAGCCCCCTCACGTTTAACCTTTTCACGGGCGTAATAATAGTACCATAAAAAAGATAAAAGTGTTACAATACCACTGAAGATAACTGCCATCCACCCCATATAAACAATCAACACCAGGGACACAAAAATGCCTGCAATCTGCATCCCCGGGTACCAGGGCGATTTATATCCGGGATCGTATGATTCTATGTTGCTCTTTCGGAATACAATTACAGAAAAATTGATCAGCATAAAAATAAAAAGCTGAAAAGCACTGGCAAGTTTGGCAATGCCCTCTTCCGATACCACAAGTATGAGAAAAAGCACCAACCCCGAAGTGAACAATATGGAAAGTATCGGAGTACCGGATTTTCCAACCCTGGCAAACCGGGGAGGGAAAAGTTTATCTCTGGCCATGGCAAAGGGGTATCGCGATGACGAGAGCAACCCGGCATTTCCGGTGGAGGCAAAGGCAGCCATGGCCGCCCCGACCATCAGGTAAGCACCTGTCTGACCAGGCATCCATTTAAAAAGCTGTTTGGCCGCAGTTGCCGCCGGTGCCAACTCATTGGCAAAATCTTTCGGATCAATCAGGGCAACCATCACAAACACACCCAGGAAATAAATGACGCTGGTAATAACCAGTGACAACAACATACCCAATGGAATATTCCGTTCAGGGTTTTTGATCTCCTCAGCCACACTGGCCACTTTGGTCAATCCAAGATATGAAACGAAGACAAAACCGGCAGTGGTAATTATCCCTTCGATGCCATTGGTGAAAAACGGAGTGAAATGTTCATTTGCCGACGGTCCTTCGATCCTCTCGGTAAAGAATACAGTATATAACCCTTCAAAAACAAAGCCTCCCAAAACCACCAGGAGGAAAATAATGAAGAAGTTCTGAAGGCCGGATGTTTTTTTGGCTCCAATAAGATTGAGCCCTGTAAAGACCATCGTGGCCGCCACCGCCACCAACTGAACCGGAACATCCCAGAAAATGGCCGCATATGCCCCGATACCAATTATCGCAAAAGCAGTCTTAAAAACCAACGAAAGATAAGTTCCCAGTCCCCCGATGGTTCCCATTAGCGGTCCAAGACTCCGATCCAGGAAGAAATAGGCCCCTCCGGCTCGGGGCAGTGCTGTAGCAATCTCGGCCATGCTAAACATGGCGGGTAAAATAAGCAAACCCGAGACCAGGTAGGCAACAAATACAGAAGGTCCGGTATATTGCGAAGCAAGGCCGGGCAAAAGAAAAAAACCGGAACTAAACATAGCACCGGTGCTGATGGCAAAAACATCAAACAATCCCAACTCTTTTGTCAGCTTCTTTTTCCCTTCCATATAAATTGTTTATTCAGTTAAACCGCTGAAAGAACGTTATTGTTCTCCGTTCAAATGAAAAATATATTTGGTTCATCACAATAATTAAATGAACGGGATTCGTCCGATTAACACAAATCCGCATTATACACTCAACTCTTTTATTAAATCTGAAATCTTGGCAATCACATTATTCGACAGCTTTTCCATCCTTTGTCTTAGTCCCAAATGCTCATCGAAGTATTGATGGTCCGCAGTAATCGGAAAATCCTTATTGTAGTATTGAAGCTCCTGTTCCTGAGTTTTAATACGGCCCATCATCTTTTTTATCTGATCTTCCCACTCGTCCAGAATCATCTCTTCCACAGCATTAAGCTCTTTTTTGCCCTGCCCGCCGGCTATTTCATTGTTGCGATCTCTGATGATTTTCAAATCACGAAGAAACCACTCCAGGTGATTCTTCCACATTTTATACTCAAAATCGAGATCGATAAGATGTATTTTTCCTTCCTTCATAACGTTTGTTTTACCTGATTAATTCATGAATCATTGTGATGAGATGGTCAAACAGATAGAAATATGGACAACCGCAGATGAAATTGATGAGGGAAATAGTAAACTATTTTCAAATCTATTTTATCGAGGACGTTCATATTTCGCAGGTGGTTGATCATCGTATTAAATTATTTATGAATTAATCAGTTTTAGTGGATAGCGCTGTTTCAAGATACTATTTTTTTCAAAAAAAAACACGAAAAACACGGTCTCTCCAACCCAACACTTAAAAAATCAGTGTAAAGTTGTAATTACCGCACTTTTCGTGTCTTTGAAAAATCTTATCAGGCTAAAAATCTCAGGCCTTAACCAGAGTTACTTCCTTAACAATTTCTCCGCCTCGTTGAATGGCTTTTTCATTCATCGGAATCAGATGATGATGGCGTTCGGGAAGTGATTTCTTCAATCCTTTAAGAACGTTCTCCATCTCAACCACAGGCTTAACCTTAAGGAAAGCTCCCAAAACAATCATATTAAAAGTTTTGGCTGATTTCAACTGAGCAGCCTCTTCAGCAGCTTCAATTTTATAGATATTGATGTCATCTCTTTCCGGATGACGGGTAATTCCATTGGGATCGTACAACAACAGACCACCAGGTTTCACCAGTGGTTCAAACTTATCCATTGATTGCTGATTCAGGATGATGGCAGTATCGAAAGCATGCAAAATCGGCGAACTGATGCGGTTATCGCTCAAAACAACCGTAACATTGGCTGTTCCGCCCCGCATTTCAGGTCCGTAAGAAGGCATCCATGTTACCTCCTGCCCCTGCATCACGCCTGAATAGGCAAGGATTTTTCCCATAGACAAAACGCCCTGGCCACCAAATCCTGCTATTATTATTTCTTCCTTCATAACAAACTGTTTTTTATGAATCTCCACAACCATCCGTCAATCAAACACCTCAGACAAGTCGCGGAGAACCACAAATGTTCTGTTAAACATTGTGTCGGTTAATTATCCCGTCTCTTAAACGTCTTTAATATCACCAAGTGGATAAAACGGGAACATATTCTCTTCCATCCAGTTGTTGGAATCCACAGGATTCATCTTCCAGCCTGAGTTGCAGGTGGAAACCACTTCAACAAATGAAGTTCCGGTCTTGTCCTTTTGTTTCTCAAAAGCTTTCCGGATGGCCTTTTTTGTCCGTCTTACAGCAGCAGCAGTATGCACTGCCTGCCGGGTAACAAAGTTGGTTCCGGGAAGCTGAGCAACAATCTCGGTGATTTTGAGAGGATTACCATCCGTTTTGGGGTCACGCCCAAACGGACAGGTGGAAGCTTTCATTCCTTCCAGAGTGGTCGGAGCCATCTGACCACCGGTCATCCCGTAGATACCGTTATTGATAAATATCATTACCATATTCTCACCACGGTTACAGGCGTGAATGGTTTCAGCCGTACCAATGGCTGCAAGGTCTCCATCTCCCTGGTAGGTCACCACATAACGATCGGGACGCAACCTTGAGATGGCTGTTCCCAAAGCGGGTGCCCGCCCGTGGGCAGCCTCCTGCCAGTCGATGGCCAGGTAGTTGTAGATAAACACGGAGCAACCCACCGGAGCAACTCCAATGGTTTTGTCCTGAATACCCATCTCCTCAATGACTTCAGCCAGAAGTTTATGAACAACACCATGGCTACAGCCCGGACAATAGTGCATTACTTTATCGGTCAGAACACTGCTTTTTTTATGAACGATGTTCTCCGCTACTTTGATATCTTCAGTTATTTCAGCCATTGTCTTATCCTCCAATCAGTTTTTGTTCCAGAGCCTCGGCAACCTCATCGGGCGAATGAACAACTCCGCCGTAACGTCCAAAGTGCTCTACTTTTACTTTTCCTTCTACTGCCAGCCTTACATCTTCCACCATTTGTCCGCTACTCATCTCCACAGACAAAATACCTTTCATCTTTGCACCCAGTCGCTGAATCTCCTTTGTGGGGAATGGATAAAGTGTTATGGGACGCAAAAGCCCAACTTTGATACCCTTTTCCCGGAGTATTTCGATGGCTGCAGCAGAAATACGGGCGCTGCTTCCATAGGCAACAATCAGATAATCTGCGTCATCCACATCTGTTGTTTCAAAACGCACCTCTTTTTCCTCCAGTTCACGGTATTTTACCTGAAGTCGGTGATTAAACTTCTCGTGAGCCTCAGAATCGAGCTCAACAGAAGTAATAATATTGTAATCGCGCGATTCGGGTTTTCCGGTGGTAGCCCAGGGATGCATTTGTGCAACCTCTTCATCGGTCCAGCGTTTTTGCTGAGGTTTCAGCTCCACTTTTTCCATCATCTGACCAATCATTCCGTCAGACAAAATCATCGCAGGATTGCGGTATTTGAATGCCAGGTCAAAACCAAGTTCCACAAAATCTGCCATTTCCTGAACTGATGCCGGTGCCAGCACTATAAGCTTGTAGTCACCATGACCACCTCCTTTGACCGATTGGAAATAATCGGACTGAGAAGGCTGTATGGTGCCCAGTCCCGGTCCTCCGCGTACAACGTTGACCACCAGACAGGGAAGTTCTGCACCGGCCATGTATGATAATCCTTCCTGCATGAGACTGATACCCGGACTGGAAGAAGAGGTCATCACCCTTTTTCCGCAACCTGCCCCCCCATACAACATATTAATTGAGGCAGTTTCACTTTCAGCCTGGAGAACGACCATTCCGGTGGAATTCCATGGTTGCAATTCCATCAATTTCTCCATCACCTCCGATTGCGGGGTAATGGGATATCCGAAATACCCATCGGCTCCACAGCGAATTGCTGCCTCGGCAATGGCTTCATTGCCTTTCATTAACCTTAGTTCACTCATTTGCTTAATATTTCTTTGATTCTGACCGGATTGTTAACAAATCAGGCCATTTCAACTTTTTTACGATAAACTGTAATACAACTATCCGGACAAACCAACGCACAATTGGTACACCCGTTGCAAGCATCCGGATTTGCCATATATGCATAATTATACCCCTTCCCGTTCACCTCGTCTGCCAGGGCGATTACATCTGTCGGGCAGGCTTCGACGCAAAGCGAACAACCTTTACAGGTCTCGATGTCCACCTCTATTGCTCCAATCATTTTTGCCATAACAAAATTTGTTTTTCTTAAAACTATATTACGAATTTAGAGAAAAATTGTAATTAAGCTTCATGATTCTCGTCATTATTTCCTATAAACAAAGCGAATATAATGCATTACAATTTGTAAGTTTATCGAAAATCAGAGAGTTAAGATTCTTGTTTATATACATTCTATATTGCCTGCCCCACCTATGTCCGGACAGATGAAAACTGTTGCAAACGTTTGGCAAGATCTCCCAATCTTTCTTTAGAGGTATGTGACACGCAAATACGCAGTCCCTCCTTACGCGAACTTCCTGTTGTATCGAGCGTTATAGCGCTTATCCCATAGCGAAGCAACTCTCCTAAAAGCTCCTCCCCCGTCATGCCGGGATAACTGATGGTAAAATAGAAACCATCGGCCACATCCTGCTCCTCATCTTTATCGTAAACCAATTGAAAACCATTGTCCAGGAAGTGCTTTTTCATTATCGCAGCCCGCTCGCCATATTCCTTCACATAACTGCGAAAATCAAAATCACCATCATTGACAGCCTTCAATAGTGCAGCAAAACCAAGTTGCGGAGAATGAGCAGTTCCGGCAGTGGTACAGTAAAGTGCATCCTGCAGAATGGCTGTACCAAAACGATCCGAATTAAAGACTTTTCCAAGATGAGGAAAAGTTTTTCCAAACAAAGCATCTGAAATCAACAAGCCGCCGATCCGCTGTCCGGCATAACTAAATATCTTTGAGCTGGAAAAAAGCAATACATAATTATCTGTGTATCGGGCAACAGTGGGCTGATGCGGTGGCTTACCCGGAACACCGTAATTGTGGCGAAAATCCATACCAAAATAAGCCAGATCCTCCATCACAATCACATCATACTCATTAGCCAGATCCCCAATGATCTTCAATTCCCTTTCGGTAAAACAGATCCAGGCCGGATTGTTGGGATTGGAATAAAGAAAAGTACTGATATTCCCCTTTTTAAGGTAGCTTTCCAGTTTCTCACGAAGCTTTTCTCCCCTGTAATTATAGATATCAAAACTCTCATATTTCATCCCCTGAACGACAATCTGCCGCTTATGAACCGGAAACCCCGGGTCGATAAACAAAGTGGTGTCTTTCTGCGGATCCCGCTTATTGGCCACCATAAAAGTCACAAACGACGATTGCATAGAACCTACGGTAGGAATACAGGATGCGGCATGTATCCCGACATCCAGAAAGAGCCGGGCAAAACGGGAAAGTTCCTTTTTTAATTCCGGCCGGCCTTCAATGGGCGGATAGACCGATGTTACCCCCTCTTCCATAGCCGCAATTTCAGCAAGCACCCCAACCTGAGGTGTTTTAAGTCCCGGCACGCCCATCTCTGTTCTGATGTAGGACTCTCCGCTTATCTCCTGCAAGCGGTTCACCAGTTGCACAATCTGCCTGATGGTACAATAAGCAAGACTTTCAATGCCCAGTTCCTGACGCAATTCCTGCATTGTCTCTTCAGAAACCGGAAAAGGAGTGTTTTGTGTCATTTCAGTGTTCTTTTATCAATTACTCGTTTGGCTTTTCCTTCACTGCGTTCTATGGTTTTTGGCTCCACCAGCTTCACATTCACACTCAAACCAATGGTACTCTCAATCTGGTGTTTAATCTTTTTACCAAGATTCTGAAGTTCACTGATTTTATCCTGATAGAAGCGATCTTCCACTTCCACATGAAGTTCCAGTGTATCCAGATTGTTTATCCTGTCAACCACCAGTAAATAGTGAGGTGTGGTTTCGTCCATTTCCAACAGCACACTTTCAATCTGTGAGGGAAAAAGATTCACTCCCCGAATAATAAGCATATCGTCGCTTCTGCCGGTGCATTTCTCCATTCTCACAAGGGTTCTGCCGCATTTGCAAGTCTCATAATGCAAGCGTGTAAGGTCACGGGTGCGGTAACGAATAATGGGCAATCCCTCTTTGGTTACGGTCGTAAAAACCAGTTCACCCAACTCACCTTCCTGAAGCGGCTCCAGTGTTTCGGGATCAATAATTTCAGGAATAAAGTGATCCTCATTGATGTGCAAACCATTCTGATATTCACAATCGAAAGATACTCCGGGTCCGATAATTTCACTTAACCCATAGATATCAAAAGCTTTAATTTTCAACTTTTTTTCTATCTCCTTTCGCATATTATCCGTCCAGGGCTCGGCACCAAAAATCCCCACCCGCAACTTCAGATCTTCCCGTCTGATATCACTTTCATCAATAGCCTCTGCCAGATACGATGCATAAGAAGGGGTGCAAGCCAGCACCGTAGATCCGAAATCATTCATCAACTGAAGTTGTTTTCTGGTATTCCCTCCGGAAATAGGAATAACCGATGCGCCCACCTTTTCACCTCCGTAATGAAGCCCCAATCCACCGGTAAACAACCCGTAACCATAAGCAATCTGGATAAAATCCTTATTGCTTACACCGGCTGCAGTAAGTGTACGCGCCATTACCTCAGACCAAACGGCAATATCACGTCGTGAATACCCAACAACTGTGGGGCGACCGGTAGTTCCGGAGCTGGCATGCAGGCGAATAATTTCGCTCATGGGCAGCGCAAACAGACCAAAAGGGTAATTGTCGCGTAAATCCTGCTTGGTTGTAAAAGGAAGTTTTTGCAAATCATCCAGCGACTGAATATGTTCAGGACCTATTCCCTGTTCCTGCATCTTAGCTCTATAATAGGGCACATTATAATAGACCCGCTCCACCACTTCTCTTAAACGCTCACTCTGAACGGCTTTCATCTGCTCTCTCGGCATGGTTTCAAAATGCCGGTTCCATATCGATATTTTCATAAGAATCTTAAAATTTATAGAGGTCACTTGCCGATATCAACTCCATTTCATGTTTCTGAAATTCTTCCACAGCTTTTTGAGCATCATCAGGACGCAAAACAATAAATGATTTGTCGCCGGGAGAAAACCCGTACAGATATTCAATTCCGATATTGGCATCAGCCAAAATCTTCAGAGCTTTGGAAAGTGCTCCGGGAGAGTTGGGAGCTGCAAATGAAATGACCTCACTCACATTCACTGAGAACAGATTATTTTTAAGGATTTCCCTTGCCCCGGCAGGGTCAGAAGGGATCAACCGAAGAATACCGAATTCGGAAGTGTCAGCCATGCTGCAGGCAGATACATTAATATTAGCTTTTCCGAGTATTTCAAATACTTCATGCAATCTCCCTGAGCGATTTTCCAGAAAAACCGACAGTTGTTCAATGATCATAATTTTGTTTTTTTAGGCCTGATTCTTTCATAGTTGCCCATCTCGGTGGAATCAAAAAGATACCGAAATAAGAGATTTTTTACTTTTGCACTCCCAATTCAACAACCAACTGTTTTGGCACCACGGAAAGCATTGACAGCGAACATTAAATCTCCGAACCACCCAAATACTTCGGTTTTACTTTCCGGATTGCAGAACAGTTACCGGACAAAATTGAAATGACCAGGTAGGTTAAAAATGTTGGGGAAATTACAAATTTTTAACAACTTTTATTGAACAAAAGAGGTTTTTCTTTATCCTGGTTTATAAGTTAGTCTATCTATGATACATGAGCTCGCGTCATAAAATGGTCAAGAAATATGGGTACTCGAAAAAATAATTTTGGAGGAAACGAGTACCGCATGTTCGGGTCGTGTTCCATGCTGGCTTCATCAGTATATAATTAAACTATGTTATTGGTATGATGGAACTCGCATGCAAGAATTTTTACATATTCTCCCGGGGCAATCGTTGCCATGCTCGTTTCATTTCTTATTGTTCTTTTTGGCATCGCCCAAAAAGGAACAAAAAAAGTCTAGTCCGTTTAAACCTATCCGCCCGCGTCAGGCTTAATTTCCGCCATTGCGCAAGGCCTTGAAACGAGAGCATAGCTGTGATTTCTCAACCCAGCATAAAGGCTTTCTATTGGAAATATTTGCGAGTTCAATACGACCTTAAAAAGAAATATTTATCCGTATTAATGTCGCCCATTAAGCCTTCCCGCCAACCGCCGGTCCGGAAAACGGACAGGCCACCGCGCCTTTCAAATAGTAACAGTCATTCACTATAATAACATTCCTTTGAACAGTGATATGTTGACAATTCACCTTTGCTGGTGCAGGCTTTTTAAAGGATTTGCCTAAAAATCCTTGCAAAGGAAATAAAGACACAAGCTTTAAATAACTAATTACTAATTTTTTAAGTCCATTTCAGCCAATCCTAAAATAGATTAACATTTCCCGGGATACAGGCAATTCTAAACTTAATCATATCTTCACAGGATCCATTTTTTTTCAAATCTATCTTCCTTTTTATTAGAAAACTTTATGTGTTTGCACTATTTTTGTATATATAACACAGAATTCAAGAATCCTGCCCCAAACCATTCAAAAAACATCAATATTAAAGCCCGAAAGACATCAAAAGTTACAACAAAATAATTTACATCATTCTCCTTGTAATCATCGGATTACCCATTCTCGGCTCCCTCATATTCATGTTGCCCGGAGTGCAAACCCGTGTTGTAACAAGTGTGACCAACCGCCTTAGTCACGATTTGAATACAGAAATCTCCATCGGACGGATCCAGGCTCTCCCGTTTTCAGGCATCCGTCTGAATGATTTTTTGATTCGCGACCTTCACAACGACACCCTGATGTTTGCCCCGCACGTTCATTCTGAGATTGATTACTTTTCCTTTTTTAAAAAACACATCTTCCTTGGACGGGTCAAAATCACCTCTCCCATCCTCAATCTCAAGCAGGAAGGCGACGCCATGAACTTCACCTTTTTACTCGACTCACTGAAAAAAAATCGCCCGGATACCATTACCTGGCACTATTCAGTTCGCGGTGTGGACATAGAAGATGGAAAAGTTTCCCTGGCCAACAACATCTTTAAGAATGAATCCTTTAAAGTGGACAAACTCACCTTTTCCGAATTAAACCTCAGTGCCACAAGAACTTCAACGGTGAATGACTCACTCAATTTTGATCTTGAAAATCTGAGCCTCACAGAACAAAACGGACTAAAAATTACAGGAGCAGGTGCTGAAGGAAAAATTCGGGAAGACCGAATAAGCATAAAGGATTTCTTTCTGACCACGGACAGGTCAGACCTGAGCATCAAAGAGCTGGAGTTTACACGAAACCCATCGGAAACAGGCCCTTCGGCAGAGCAACGTTTTCACACCAAACTGGATAAGCTGCTCATCTCACCAAAAGAAATTGCCCTTTATCTCAATGGGATCCCGGTTACCAATCATCCATTGATACTCTCCGGGGATATTTCCGGATCACTACGCAACATCAAAGGCAGAAACATCCAGGTCTCAGCCGGGCGACGCACACGACTTAAAACATCATTTGACCTGACAGACCTGAGCGATTTTCGGGAAACCTTTATTTTCATGAAGATTGATCAACTTCAGACCACTTCAGAAGACATACTCCGTTTCACCCGGAAAACGGACAATCCACCTGCAGTCCTTGAGAATCTGGGTATGATTCATTATTCAGGCAATCTGACGGGTTTCTTCAGCGATATGGTGGCCTTTGGAACATTTGATACGGAATTTGGCTCCCTGAGCACCGATATCGGAGTCAAGTTCAATACGGAAGATGGCATTTCCTTTAGTGGAGCGCTCTCAACCAACAATCTCCGGGCAGGAACGGCGCTCGGCAATAAAAACAACCCCGGAAACCTGAATATGGACTTGGAGATCAACGGTTTCTGGAAAAACAAGAAAAGTTATTTTGCCTACCTGATGGGCGACATCAACTCTCTTGAATGGAACAAATACATCTATCAGGATATCAACATCAACGGACTGTTTACCTACCAGCGATTCGACGGATCAGTAGAGATGCAGGACCCCAACGGATTCTTCCGTTTTGATGGAGAAATTGATGCATCCGGAGAGATTCCGGCATTCCTTTTTAATGCCGAGTTGAAAAATGTAATGCCCGACAGGCTCAAACTGGTCCCTTCCATGAAAGATGCCGTAGTGACCCTCTCCGCTGCTGCAAACTTTCGGGGCGATAACATTGACAACCTGGCTGGAAAGATTAACATTACAGAAGGTCTGATTTACACTCCCGAAACATCGCTTTCGCTGGATTCATTTTCTCTTCATGCCTTCCGTGAAGACACCATCAAAAAAATTGAACTTCAGTCAGACTTTATAGACGGCAAAATTTCCGGCCTTTACAACTTCTCGAGGTTCCGCCAGTCATTTCTTGATATGGCTTCTCATTTTGTTCCTTCACTTACCAACCGGGAACCGGGAAGGGATTTACCGAAAAACATTTTTGATTTTGAATTTAACCTAAACGGCTTCGACAGGGCGGCAGCCATCATCCTACCCGGGCTAAATGCCGCGGCCTCAGGCACCTTAAAAGGAAATGTTGATTCCGAAAATAAAATCCTAAACATAGATGCCGGTTTTGAAAAGATCGGATACAAGGGTATCTCTGCATCAGACATTGAACTGCATGCCAACAGTCACAACAGCAAAGAGATGGAGGTTATCCTGAGAACCTCAAGAATTGAAAGAGACAACACGGTAGCGCTGTACAACTTTTCTGTTCACAACAAAGCTTCCCGGGATACGCTGGATGTGAATATTTTCTGGAACAACTGGGACAAAGTAACCAACAGCGGCGCCATCTACACAAGCACTTCATTCAGAAGAGATAAAAACAAAAAATTTTATTCCGACATCCGTCTGGCTCCCTCAACCATCATTTTGCAGGATTCGGTGTGGAATATCAGTGAAGCCCGGGCGATGCTTACCCCAGCCTCCATGAGCATTCAGGGATTGGAGATCACCCATGGCAGCCAGCGGTTAGGTCTCAACGGGTTTTTGCACAAAAAATCGATGGACGGAATGCGCCTGGAGATGGACAATATTGATCTGGCCCAGTTCATAGGCGAATCAAGCACTTTTAAGCATCGGTTTGGTGGAACGGCTGATGGCAGCATTGAACTCAAAAACTTTTACCGGACACCACTCTGGACTGCCAATTTCTCCATTGATCAGTTTAGTTTCAACAACGACACCATCGGCTTTTTTACACTTGGTTCCAGGTGGGATGCCGATAAAAGTGAACTGGAGGTGAACACTTCCGTGCTGAAAGACGACCACAGACCATTGGTGGGATCAGGATACATCAACCCCACAGAAAACAAGATGGACATTGATTTGCAACTGGACCATCTTGAAATAAATTTTCTCAGCACCTTCATAGGCAATATTCTTCAGGATCTGGACGGGACTGCATCAGGCAACCTCTATCTTGCAGGACAACTCACAAAGCCAATGCTTTCGGGAAAAATCAATGTGGATGAGGGCACATTTAATGTGGATCTGCTGCAGACAAGCTATGAGATCAAGGACTCAGTATGGTTTTACCCCAACGAAATCAGGTTTCGGGACCTGACTGTAAAAGACAGACATGGCAAAGAGGGAAATTTCAGAGGATCCATTTATCACGAAAGCTTTTCCAACATGGTTTACAACCTGCAAATGGATGTAAATGATATGTTGGTACTGGACACCAGACTTAAAGACAACCCCTACTATTACGGAACGGTTTATGCCGATGGTCAGATGATGGTTACCGGAACCACACAGAATGTTGAACTGACCATTGAAGGTGAAACACTGGAAAACACGCGGTTTTTCATACCCATGGCCAATAAAGAGGAAGCGGTACAGAGTAAGTTTATACAATTCACGGGCGATCAGGAAACCGAAGAACAAATAACCATCAATACCGCCATTGACGAATATAAAGTGGATCTTACCGGCTTGTCCCTGAATATGGAAATCAATGTTACCCCTCAGGCACGCATCGAAATAATTTTCGATTCCACCCTGGGTGACCTGCTGAGTGCTTCCGGAGACGGAAACATCCAGATTCAGATCGACAGACAGGGGAACATCAGCTTTTTCGGAGATTACATCATCGACAGGGGAGAATATCTTTTTTCTCTGCAAAATCTGGTCAACAAAAAATTTGATATCAACAAAGGAGGTATCGTCTCCTGGCAGGGAGATCCTTACGATGCAAGAATCGATCTCACTGCAGTTTACAAAGTTAAAGCTTCACTCTCAGACCTGATAGGTCCCATGGCAGGCAATTCGGGGAGTGAAGAATCCGGAGATCTTCAGCGACGCATCCCCATCAACTGTAACCTCATGCTCAACGGTCCTCTGGAAAAACCCGGAATCAGATTCGGATTAGAAGCACCAACCCTCACTGAGAGCCGGGAAAGCTATATTCTTGACTTTATTTCGACGGAAGATGAGATGAACAGGCAGGTACTCTCCCTGCTGGTTTTGAACAGATTCTACACCCCCGAATACATGCGTATGGGAAGTGATCCCGGACTGCAGACTAACAATGCAGCATTAGTTACCACCACTGAAATGTTGTCCAATCAGCTTAGCCGATGGCTCTCCAACATCAGTAATGATGTGGATATAGGTGTCAGTTACCGCCCCGAAGACAATATCTCAAGTGAAGAGATTGAGGTTGCATTATCCACGCAGATGTTTAACAATCGCGTAAGCATCAACGGCAATGTGGGCTATGGAAAATATCAGACCAACACCAGTAAAATGGTGGGTGATTTCGACATGGATGTAAAACTCAATCCCAGCGGCACCATCAGGGCAAAGGCTTACACGCGATCCAACGATGACATCATCTACGAAACATCGCCCACTACGCAGGGAATCGGACTCACATTCAAAGAGGAGTTTGACAAATTTACGGACCTGTTGCTCAAATACTGGAAAGCTCTTACCGGGAAAAACAATGATCAATGATCATTGGTAATTGATCATTGATCATTGGCCACTGTCAACTCCCTACAGCCTCCTGATCCAACAGCCAGAGACTTTTATCCCGATTGACCCGTGCCGCAGGATATTTCATGTAATCATCTTTCTCATTAAGGATTTCGTCCACTTTCTCTGCTTTATTCTTTCCGGTGACCAGAAAAATAACTTCACGGGCATTGTTGATGACCTTTCCGGTAAGTGTAACTCTTTTCCGTCCAGATGTTGGATGGGTACCTAACTCGCAAAGTTCTGACGAATCCCACAATTCTATTTCGTGGGGAAATATTGAAGCAGTATGACCATCATCACCCATTCCCAACAAAACAATATCAAAAAAGGGCAATCCATCTTTTTTGGGCAATTCTTTGTCAATAACCTCCCGATAATCCCTGAGGGCCTCTTCGGGGGCCAATTCTCCCTTTATCCTGAAAATATTGGTTTCAGGGACGGGCAACAGAGAAAAGAGATGCTGATGCGTCATATTAAAGTTACTTTCCGCATCATCAGGGGGGACACATCGTTCATCGCCCCAGAAAAACCGTAGCTTTTCCCAGTTAACAGAATTGCTGTATTCCTGCGACAAAACATCAAAAATGGTCTCCGGAGTACTGCCTCCCGAGAGTGCTATGTTGATCTGCTCATTCTCCTGTGTCAGCGTGGAAAGATAATCGCCGAAGAAACGAGCCAATTGTTGTTTTGAGTAAAAAATTTTTGTTTCCATGATTTGTTATCATTAGTTTCCAAAACATTTCACAATAGGGATTTCATCCCTTAAACCCTGAATTACTTTTTTGTCTTGATACAAAAAAGTAATCAAAAAAATTATTACATGATTATTGCTCCGCTCGACAATATTCAAGCAAGCTTGATATTGTTCTCACTAAACGCAATAAGTCAAGACTTAGCCAGCTTACGCTC